>Ga0265320_10000018_pt1 | contig 183411 bp, 160 predicted proteins | sample 4827metaG_FD_202087 | JGI IMG/M metagenome (GOLD analysis project Ga0265320, IMG submission 202087) | Rhizosphere microbial communities from Carex aquatilis grown in University of Washington, Seatle, WA, United States - 4-8-27 metaG | ecosystem: Host-associated > Plants > Roots > Rhizosphere...
GCAGGGGTCCGCGGTGGCAATGACCGCCGCCATCCTGGCGTTCTTGCGCCGGCTCGTGGCCATTGTGGCCCATCTGAGCCGCGACATCGCCTCACGTACCGCCCCAGGTCCGTCACCCGTCGCGAGCGTCCGGGGCACCCTTGCCCGACCGGCGCTCGCTTTCACCACGGGCTGCTAGGGCGCACGTATCGGGAGACCCCGGCGGCAGCGCAGCGAGAATGGCATGACCCGGCCGCAAGGATACGGTTGTATTCGAACTGACCTCGATATTCCTGCCGAAAAAGGCGCCAGCATGCCCGCCAGTAACGGAGTGCAAAGTGATCTTGGCCGATGGGGCGACGATCGTCCCGGCGAACGGGGCATCTACGATGACCTCAGTCGTGTTCAGGTACCCGACCAACAGGTCCGGAGCAGCGCCCGACGTTGCGGAAAAGGCACCCCGAAAAATCGCAGACGTTCTGACGTAGATAAGTACGGGTCCCGCGGTCTGTTCCAGGATGATCTTGGATCCGGACTCGAGATCGAGGCTGTCGAGGAAATACGTGCCAGTATTCAGCGTCAGCTTCGCCCCCGAAGCGACCTGAAATGTCCCGAAACGTCCCGGGGCCCGAGATGCCGTCGCATTGGGTTGGAGCACGACGTTCGACACAACCGCGGCCGGATACGTGACGGTCCAGGTCGTAAGAGTGGGCGGGGTGAGGGGTGACGCCGAGTCCACGCCGCCGTCGATTTGCACGCCATTCCCGCGGGTCACCGTCGGGGCATAGACCTTTCCAAGCGCGTGAACTCGGTCCTTCAAGGTCACGCCGGACGTACTCCACAGGTTTCCGAAGACGGCATCTGGCTCCGCGTCAACCCCACCAGCGCCGACGTTGGTGATCGCGCTTATTGCCGTTCCTTGGCGGGTAATCTTGGACGCCGCGCCGATCAGCGTACTCGCGGTGGACGCCAACCCTACCGTCAGTGGTGAGAGTAGATGTGGCGTCGTGAGGGTCACCGTGAAGGTAATGGCGGGCGCAGTAAGCGCCGAGCTGAGGGACTCGACGGCCCCGCCACTTTCGCCCCGCTGACACGAAGCGAACAGCATCCAAAGAAGACCAATTCCTCTCCCACGAACTCTCGCCACGGCGGACTCCCTTGTTTGAGACCGATGCTCAGTTCGCACCGATCGGCTCGCGCAGGATCGGTGTTGGCGGGTCCCGTTGTCAAGTAGTATCTTCACCCAATGAGACTTGACGGTCGACGCGCCGGTCAATATCGGCCATAGCTTTCTGCGTTAGGTGTCCACGTGTCCCGGGCGGGTCCTCCGTTGTCGAGCACGTGGAGGCTGGACTGCCAACATTCCGACGGACACCGTCGGCGGTCTGTTCGACCCGTCCTTCAGCACTGACGGTAGCGTGGAGGACATCACGCGTCATCGGACGACGTTCGTCGCGCGGCGTAGTCAATCTCGCGCTTGGCGACCACTTCCTGATCGTCGGTCGCCTGGCCCACCTGGCAACGGACCTGTTCGTTGAGGACACGGAGGCGAAGACCTGGGTTCTGGACACCCTGGAGAGGCCGCGTCTGGCTCACAAAGAGAAGCGGGACGAGCCGGCATCTCAGCTCGTCGACTTCGCGAAACTGCATGAGACTGTTCGGAACATTGCGGATAGAATGGGGCCAGCTTGCCCCCTCGTGGAATATCGCCTTTCGTTCGTGCAGCAGCCGTGTTGCTATTGCTGGCAGCGGCTGGCGGGTGCGATGACCCGCCTCGGCTAGGAATTTGCGTCGCGGACGCTTCCTGTGCGCCCGCCGATGGTTCATCAGGGGGGCGCACGCCCGTGGACGCCCTCGACGCGGGTTCTACGGACGCTCCCGATGGCGAGGTCGCCATCCTTTACGACGGCAGCCTCGCCGACACGACGGCGACCTCGGGTGATGCCAGGGACGCTCCGACAGACGACACGTCGGATTCAGGCCCCGACCTTCCGGGCGCCTGCGACGCGCTTGGCGGCTGCGCAGATGCGTCGGTGGATGGGGCCCGAGACGCCGCCGACGCGCGGTCGGACGACACCGGTCCGACCGGCGACAATCCGGGCGCGGGCGGGGCGGGCGGCTCCGGAGGGGCGGGGGCGGGTGCTGGAGGACGAGCGGGTGCGGGTGGCCGCTCGGGGGGAGCTGGTGGGGCATCGGCCGCCGGCGGCATTGCCGGCGCGGCCGCCACACCCATCACCGAGTTCGCCATCCCTGCCGCTGGCCAGCCGGACGCCATAGCAGCCGGCCCCGACGGGAGCGTGTGGTTCACCGAATACCGTCTGGACAACCGGACCAACGTCAGCCGCATCAGCCCGACCGGCGTGGTCACCGAGTTCCTGGCGCCGGGCGCGGGCCACTTCGACGGGATCGTCGCGGGGCCCGACGGCGCGCTCTGGTTCACCGAGGGCTACGCCAACAACATCGGCCGGGTAACCACGCTCGGCGTGTTTCACGAATACCCGATTCCGACGACCAACGCCTCGCCCAATCGAATCACCGTCGGGCCCGACCGAAACCTGTGGTTCACCGAATACAAAGGGAACAGGATCGGCCGGGTGACCACCGCGGGCGTCTTTGCCGATTTCGTCATCCCGACGGCCAACACCAGCCCATGGGGCATCACCGCGGGTCCGGACGGCAACCTTTGGTTCACCGAGCAGGGCGGAAATAACATCGGGCGCGTCTCGACTGCCGGAGTCATCACGGAGTACCCGATCCCGACGGCGAGCAGCTTCCCGAACGGCATAACGGCGGGGGCGGACGGTAACCTGTGGTTCAGCGAATTCTATGGACCCACACTCGGCCGAGTGACCACTGCGGGCGTCATCACGGAGTTCCCCCTACCACCCGGTAGCAGCGGCCTGACCGACGTTACCCTAGGACCCGGGGGCAAACTCTGGTTCGTCGAACAAGGCGAAAACGCCAGCATAGGCAGCATGACGACGTCGGCGGTCTTCGCGCAGTTCCGCACGCCCACACCTGCGAGCAGTCCCGACCAGATCGCGCTCGGTGCGGACGGGAATCTGTGGTTCACCGAGCAGCAGGGGCAGAAGATCGGCCGTCTGGTCCCGTAGTCGGACGTCTACCCTCGTCGGGAAGGTTCGGTGGACGGGCAGCGAGAGAAACGCGACAGCCTTTCTCAGACTCGCGGCCGAGAACGCCAAGCTGACCGCGCTTCTCTCGATGCGGTGCTCGACGCCGTCATTCTGGTCTCCGCTCGGCATGCTCCTGGCGTCGTCGCCGACCTGTGGCTATACTCCTCCCTATTCAGGGTTGCCTTTATGACTCCGCGCGTCTCAGACAAAGAACTGGCTGCGCTCTCGCTTTCTCCGGCGGAGGCTTCGGCTCTTCTGGAGATGCCCGAGCGTCGCGTCCGCAAGGAAGTCGAGCACGGCCTTCTTCCTTCGCCGCCGCTGCTCGACTTCGACATGGTCGTGTACCTCAGGGTGATCGATAGGCTCTCCGAGCTTGAGCCGTCGGTCGAGTGGCGGCGCCGAATGCTCGCCTCCATCCGCAAGGCGCTGATGCACGGTCGCCTCTCTACCGTTTCCGACGAGCTCGAGCTCGTCGCAGGTGTTCTCCGTCTCCGCCTTCGCACGCTGGCAGAAGGTGTTAGCGAGCAGCTCGTCCCGTTTTACCGGTGGCGCGATGCCCGCGTCGTGTCCGATCCGGCGATCCTCGGAGGCGAGCCGGTCTTCCGCGATTCGCGTCTCTCCGTGAGGCGCGTGGGCGATGCGCTGGAACACGGTGAAGCTGTCGCCACTGTTCTCGAGGACTACCCGTACCTGAGCGCGCAGGATGTCGAGTTCGCCCGTCGGTACGCGCGGGCCTATCCTCGCGTGGGCCGTCCCCGTGAATCCGCCAAAGCTCCTTCTCGATGAGAATCTCTCGCCAGCGATCGCGCTGACGTTGACTCGCGAGGGCTTCGACGTCGTCCACGTTCGCGATCGCGGGCTGCTACGAGCAACCGATGTCGATGTCTTCGCCCGTGCTCTGCGGGAGGATCGCATCCTGGTCACGTCCGACGTAGACGACTTCGCCAGGCTCGCGCGGGCCGCCCCAGTCCATGCCGGTCTCGTATTCTTCGAGGACGGCGGCCTGCTGCGCGCCGATCAACTCCGCCTCGCTCGCGAAGCCCTCGCGCTCATCGCGACCGAGTTCGCAGCCGATCGCGACATGGTCAACCGCGTGCTCCGGATCTCGTCGGGCGAGGCGCACGTGTTCGAGTCGCTACCGTAGTCGACGAACTTCGACACGCTCCGCGTTTCGATCAAACCTCGTCCCTTCCGGTTCAGAATCGCGCCGATTGAGTTGACACCATCTCGGGGAATCGGAAGGGCAAGATTAAGAAGTGGTATCACCGCGGACCTAGGTCCGCGTGACCACTTCGTAAAATGTAGTATCACGCGCGGTCGCCCTGATATCAGCCGCAACCTAACCCCGGGCAGGCACCCGTGATTCCTTGGTATCACGGGCCATCGGGCCTCGTGTTTCTCGACGGAAGGGGCGTTTTCCGTCATTCGGCGCATCCAACAGGGCGCGCGAGCCGGCAACGCCGAGCAGTCCGATCGCGACTACCGGACATGGCGTCGCAGAAGCCGTCGCGCGACGGTGCGTCCTTTCGGCCGCGGATGGGCGGCAAGAAGGGGAACGTCCGGGTTCAGCGTGTGCCGGGCTTCATCCCGTCAGTCCTCGCCCGTGTGCGGGGTCGGTTCGTTCGAGCGGCCGGTTTGGCGCCCGCGCGACCGGGCCGACGACACATCCCGCGCGGCGTCGCGGACGTGGCGCGGCCGGGTGCAGGCGCGCGCCGATGCATCGTGAAGGCGCGCATTGTCCGCATGGGAGCGCACGGCGTGAAGACGGCGCGGCTGCACCTTTCGTACATCGAGCGGGACGGGGTCGACCGGGACGGATCACCAGGAAGCCTGTATGGGCCGGATGACACGTTCGAGCGCGCATCGCTGTCCGAGTCGATTCGGGGTGAACGACATCAGTTCCGATTCATCGTCTCGCCGGAGGATGGGATCGACCTGACGGCGTTCACGCGGGACCTGATGAGTCGCGTCGAGAGCGACCTTGGTGTGCGTCTGCGGTGGGGGGGCGTGAACCACTACGACACAGACAACCCGCACGCCCACGTGGTCGTACGCGGCGTCGACCAGGGCGGCCATCCGGTCCACATCGATCGCTTGTACATCTCGGAGCGGATGCGGTGGCGCGCCCAGAGCCTCCTGACCGACGAGCTCGGGCCACGGCTGACCCATGAGGTCGACCGGCAACTCGATCGCGAGGTGCGACAGGAACGGCTGACCAGCATCGATCGCAAGCTGGGCTCCATGCTCGAGCCCGCCCACACCATCGGGTTGGCACGGATCGCGGGCGCCTGCCGCGGCGAGCAGCGTAAGCGCGTCATCGGGCGCCTGCAGACTTTGGAGAACCTTCAGTTGGCGACGCGGACGGCCCCTGGTGTGTGGGCACTGACCCCAGGCTGGCAGGAAGCGCTACGCGATCTCAGCGAGCGGGACGATATCTGCAAGCGCATGTACCGGGCCACCAAGGGCGACACGGCACTGGAACACTATGAGATCGTCGATGGCCGGACGGAGCATGAGGAGATCGTGGGTGTTGTCCGGCGCAAGGGTCTGCACGACGAGCTTCGCGGCCAGTTCTATGCCGTGGTCGAGACGGCCCGCGGAGGGACCGCGTACATTTGCGTCGACGACGCCACGGCGCGTGGACTCAAGGAAGGAACGATCGCGTGTGTCACGGTCGAGCGACAGACCTGGGCGAAGCCGATTGACCGGGTCCTCGCGCAAGTGGCCGGCGAGAACGGCGGCGTCTACGATGCGCAGGTTCATCTCGCCCAAATGCGGCGCCGACCTGTCGTCATCGCAGGCCGTACCCTGCAACCGGAGGAGGTCGTGGCGGTGAACCTGAGGCGTCTCCAGCGCCTGGAGCGGCACCGGCTCGTCAGCCGCCTTGCAGACGGTCGCTGGCGCGTGCCGGCCGATCTCGTGCAGGTGCTCAGGGCTCGCGACGTTTCCCATCCACGACGCCTGGTTCGGGCACGGCAGGTGGCGCCATCGCTCCGACGGCAGGTCACGTTGCACGCTCCCTGCTGGCTTGACACGCAGGATCCTGCCACGCCGCGCGCACCCTTCGGGTTGGGCGTCGAGCTCGGCGCCGCCATCGACGCCCGAGCGCGGTTCCTGACTGGCCTGGGGGTTCCGCTCGCGCCGCCCGACGAGCGCGCGCGTGCGCTCGAGCGCCTGGAACGGTTCGATATCGCCCGGAAGCTCGGCGCCGAGCATGGCCTAACCCCGCTGCCGGCGCCGTTGCCCGGGATGCGGGGTACGTTGCTCGCGTGTGGTCAGAGCGCCGCCGGGGCGCCGCTCGTCTGCGTGCTCGACCAATCCCGCCGACACGTTGCTGTCATACCGATGCCGGCGGATGCGCGCCCGCTGGTTGGGCGTGTCGTCACGATCAGGCGCGACACCGCCGGGCGGCTGCTCATTCAGCCGGACGGTCTTGGAAAGGGGCTTTGAATACGAGCGGTCCTTGAATGCCGTGCGCGCCTCTTCATGAGCCCAGACGCCTTCATGGTGCGCCTACTCGCGGCGCAGCGCCCCCACCGACCCCGACGGGCGACGACAACGCGAGCCGTGGCCATTTCGACAACCTCTTCGTGGCACCCGAGTACCGTGCGTCCCACTCCGATCGCGCGCCGGCACCTCCGGCCCGCGAAGCGCTCGCCGCCCTGACCGCGCTTGTGTCGGCGGATCCGGCAGTCCGCGATCTGCTCGCGCAGCTCGCGCGCGCCGGCGTTGACAGCTCCGATCGCGAGGCCGAAGATCTTCGCTTTCCCGGGCTCTCTGACACCCGAATAGTTGACGAGCCAGACGGTGCATCGCCGAAAGGAAAGCCGATGCATCGAGTACATGGACCCTATCCACATCACGAAAAGTGGCTGATCAAGATCGTCGATCGAGCGACACGAAAGGCGACCAACCGCGTCTTCGAGACGCGCGAAGAAGCTGACCGCGCCGCTCAATCGCTAAAGCGGCAACAGCGACACGAGGGAGGCATCAGCGTCGGAGGGGCGCTCGACCTCTACGAGCGCTGGTTGGCCGACGTGGGACACAAGGGCGAGGGCAACAAGGCCAGAACCGTCGAGACGACCATGCAGCGACTTCGCCGCCTCTTCGAAGGAGCGACGAAGATTGCGGTCAACGCGCTCACGCCCGCGGCCGCGGAGAAGCTGTACGACGCGCTCACGGGAGCTGTGGACTCACGGAGGAACATCCTCGCCGAGGCGAAGACGTTCCTCCGTTGGTGCAGCTCGAAGGGGTGGGCGAAGATCAACGCCCTCGAGCACGTGCAGGGCCTTGGTCGACGGCGCCGGGGGAAGCCTCAGCTCACCACGGACGAAGCCAGGAAGTTTCTGGCGAAGGCCTTGGAGCTCGCTGCGCACGACGACGGCGCGATCGCGGCGACGATGGCGCTCCTCATGGGCATGCGCGCCTCCGAGATCATCGAGCGGACAGTCAGAAACCTCGACGACGAGGGCCGGCTGCTCTGGATCACGGACGCGAAGACCCAGGCGGGCGTTCGTCGCCTCGAAGTCCCTCCGCAGCTGCAAGAGCACTTGCAGCGTCTCGCGCGCGACAAGCGGCCCGCGGATCGCCTCTTCGGGCGAAATGTGCACCGACACTGGGTGCTCAGAGCCGTTCATCGCATCTGCAAGGCGGCCGGCGTTCCGCGCGTCCCCTCACACGGGCTGCGCGGGACTCACGCCACCCTGGCGGTGAGCGCCGGGGCAACCAGCCACCTCGTCGCGGCAGCGCTCGGACACGAGTCGTTCGCCACGACGGCGCGACACTACGCGCGCACCGAAGCCATCGAGAGCGCCGTTCAGGAACGGGTGCTTGAAAAGTTCACGGTGGTTCACAAGAAGGCAAACGGGTCTTCGCAGATTGCCAAAAACCTCGTAAGTACCTGAAATTAGTGCGGTCGAGAAGACTTGAACTTCCACACCCTTGCGGGTACCAGAACCTGAATCTGGCGCGTCTACCATTCCGCCACGACCGCTCGGAGCGGCGGTACCATAGAGAAGGCGAACCGCCAGGTCAAGGGCGATGGCGGGCCCGAATGGGGCAAGTTGGGTTCAGCAGGGACCCGGGAACTTGTCCGAGGTCGGGGTGTCCCTGCGATCGTGAGGCCCGTCTTGTTCGGAACGTTGCTGGTGATGCTGGTCGGCCTGTTGGTCCTCGGGGGTTCGGTCGTGCTCGGCAAGCGGCGCGCGCGCAGGGCCGCGGTCGCGGTGAACGAGGAGCCGCCGCGAGACGAGGAGCGGGCGCCGCCGTCGCCGTCGATCACGCGCCGGCGCAGCTTGCCATCCATCGCGGCACCCGCTTGCACACCTCGTCGCGGGTGGGCTTGTTGGCGTGGGCGGCTGGCGCTTTCGCCCGCGATCCGAGCGGCGTGGCGGGCGCGCCGGGCGGCCCAGCGTGCGGAGCTCGCCACCGCGGATTCCGAACAATCCCGCGTCGACTCGGACGTCCCCGCCATGGACATCACCACCGACTCCGGACCCGAGCCGAGCCAGGGAGCGGCGGTCGATGACGTGCCGCTGCCCCCCGAGGGATCCTTCCAGACGTTCTTCGATCTCCGCGTCGAGCCTCTCGACGCTACGATCGCGACCGCGACCGCACCAACCCCGACCGCAACCCCGCCGATGGTGACGCTCTCGGCGGACGGGGCCTTCGAGATCCAGGTCGCCCCCGGGCGCTACACGGTCGAGGTCGCGAGCAACGACGACCTCCTTGTCGCCGGCCTCGACGGAGCGGTCGCCGTCGCCGGCGACACTCCGACGGACATCGAGCTCGCGCTCTCGCTCTCTGTCGCGATCACCGGGCGGGTGATCGACGAGGACGGCATCGCCCTCGCGACGTCGGCCTCGCTCCAGCGCCTGGACGGCGCCGACGTGGAGACCGCCTCGGTCTCGGCATCGGACGGCTTTCGCTTCGACGGCCTGCGCGCGGGGACTTTTCGTCTCACCTCGCTCGCGGAAGACGGTCGGTCGACCGAGACGATCGTGCGAGCGCCAGTCGCCGGCCTCGAGCTTCGGCTCGACCGACCACGCGACGCGCTGCTGATCTTCGCGCCTTCGAAGTCCGGGCGATGTCCCGTTGGGAGGGCGATCCTCGTGCAACAGAAGCCCGCCGACCATCCGCAGAAGAGAGTCCTCTCTGTCTCGAACTGTCGGAGCGTCGTCACCGCTGTCGCCCCGGGCAGCAGCTGGGACCTGTTCGTCATGGGCAAATCCGCCCTGGCGGCTACAGGTCAGCCGATTCGTTTCGGCTACGATCAGCCGCTCGTCCCCGTGTGCGCGGATGAACCGTGCGACACCAACGTCGCCGCGCTGGATGTTTGGGTCGTCGACAGCGCCGGTCATCGCCGGCTTCCCGCCTCGTTTCGTGTCGAAACCGCGCCGGACGGCGACGCCTGGGGTGTCGGCTTCGGGCACTTGGTCGGAGGCCTACCCGCGAACCAGGGCGTCACCTTGACCGTGGAGCTCGACGGGGTCGAGGCGAGCAGCACGCTATGGCTGCGGCCCGGCGTCAACCGGGCGAACATCCACCTGCCGATCGCCGCCGGCCCTGCCGACGAGGCGGAAATGGGCGACGTCGTGACGGTGGAGTAGCGCTCTCGTCGGCGCCGCCGCCGCCGGCCGGGGAAGCCTCAGGCCGGCTCCTCGAAGCGGCCATCGGTGTGGCGGGCGAAGCGACCTTTGTCCCTCGGGTGAACGGGCTCGTCGCTGTCCCACGGCCAGCCCCCGAAGCGTGTCCGCTGAAAATCGGCGAACGCCTGGCGGATCTCGGCGTCGGTGTTCATGACGAAGGGACCATACTGAACGACGGGCTCGCCGATCGGCCGTCCCTGCAACAGCAGCAGCTCGACCTCGTCGGGACCCGCTTCGAGCGACAACGCGGACTCGCCACGCAGTTCGAGCCCGCGCGAGGGAGCGATCACCTGGCCCCCGGCGCGGAGCCCCCGCGCCCCGGAAAAAATACAGCGTCCGGTTGGTGCCGGGGGCCGCCGGTGGCAGCGTCCACGTCGCGCCCGCCGCCATCTTGATGGTCCAGATCGCCACGTTCGTGTCGGCGCGCGCGGCCCACGAACGAGGCGGCGGCGCGGGGACCGCGGCATCCATCGCGGCGAGCTGCCCCGCCACCACGGTGACCTCCGTCGGCCTCCCCCCGGCGTCGCGCGCCGTGTGTCGCGGAATCATGTGGTTCCAGAGCATCGAGAAGTGCGCCTCGACCATCTTGTCGGCCGCCGGAAGGTTCAACCAGATTTGAAACAACTCCACCGGGTTGGGCTGCGAGCGGTTCAGCAACGGGAACATCTCGGCGTGCAGGATCCCCTTCCCCGCCGTCAACCACTGGACGTCGCCGCCGCCGTAGCGGGCGCCGGCGCCCATCGAGTCCGAGTGATCGAGGAGGCCCCGGCGCACCACGGTCACGGTCTCGAAGCCACGATGGGGATGCTGCGGAAACCCGGGGACCAGCTCACCGTGATACATGCGCCAGCCGTCCTTGCCCTCGAAGTCTTGACCGATGTTCCGGCCGTCCAGCGCCGCCGCCGGGCCCAGGTGCTCGTTGCCGGCGGGGTACTTGTCGTCGTGATGCACGCAGAACAGAAACGGGTCGGGGGTCTTCCACGGAAATCCCAGAGGAATCGCCGCCAGGATCGCGTTCGCACCGGTCACGTCTGAAGCCTTCACGTCGCCTCCTTGGCTCGCACGCCAGTCTAGCAGCCCCCTTTCATCGAGGTGGCCGAGGCCCCAATCTGGGCGATACTGACCCACTTGTGGCCGGACGCCGGGGGCGGAGGGTAGCCGATGCTGGACCGGATCTTGTCGAGCTCGAACATGGGAGGTTGATACATGCTCAAGGGAAAAATGGACCGACAGGAGTTCTTGCGATCGGCGCTGGTGCTCGCCGGGGCCGGTGTGGGACTGACCAGCCTCGGGGATTGCGGCAGCAACGGCGCCAGCGGCGGCAGCGGGGGAAAGAACGGCAACGGTTCAGGAGGCAGCGGCACGGGCGGCTCGGCGTCCGGCGGCAGCGGGACGGGTGGCAACGGTTCGGGGGGCGCGAGCTCGGGCGGCGCCACAGGAACAGGCGGCCAGGGGACGGGCGGCGCGGGCACTGGCGGCGCCGCGACAGGTGGCTCGGGTGACGGCGGCTCGGGCTCGGGCGGCGCGGGTACCGGCGGGGCCGGCACGGGCGGTTCAGGCTCGGGTGGCTCGGCGACGGGCGGCTCGGCTCAAGGCGGAGGAGGAGGCGGCGGCTCATCTGGCAGCGGCGCCGCCGGCCATGGGCCGGGCGGAGGGAACGGAGGTGGGACCGCGGGCCAGAACGGGGGCGGCGCGGGAGGCGGCGCGACCGGGATGATGTGCGCGGACCCCGTGAACGCGACGCAGGCCGCGAGCGGGCACACCCACACGTTGACCATCACGGCAGCCAACATCAACGGCGGCGTGATGATGTACACCACGGGCGCGGCCGGTACGCCGAGTCACACGCACGGGTTTCCGCTGACGGCCGCGAACATCACGGCGCTCAAGAGCGGCATGATGCTGACGGGCCTCATGACCAACTCGACCAGCGCGGGGAACAATCACGTCCACATGTTCACCGTGAAGTGCGCGTGATCGGCTGACCGGGGCCGGCCGGGCCTCACGTGGTCAGTCAGACGCCCCCGCTGACGATCTCGGCGAGCGCGGCCAGCAGGGCGTCGTTCTGTTCCGGGCTGCCGATCGTGATGCGGACGAAGTCTCTCAGCTCGGGCGTGTTCCAGTGGCGTACCAGGATCTTGCGCGCACGAAGGCCATCGCGGACTTCGGGCGCGCGCGGTCCGATCTCGCACAGCACGAAGTTGCCGAACGCCGCCGGCCACCTCCACCCGAACCCCGCCAGCGCGCGCTCGACGCGGGCCTTCTGGTCGAGGGTGCGCCGGACGAGATCGGCGTGGTGCGCGCGATCCTCGAGGGCCGCGACGCCGAGCGCCTGCGTGATCGCGTTGACGTTGTAGCTATCCTTCACCTTCGTCATCTGCGCGATGAGCGGCGCGGCCGCGAACAGCAGCCCCAGGCGAGCGCCCGCCAGGCTGTAGCTCTTCGAGAACGTGCGCAACACGACTACGTTCGGGTGCGCGCCAAGGTGCGGCAACATGCTGGCGCCGGGGTTCACGCCGAGCGCGAAATCGATGTACGCCTCGTCCACTACCAGGACGCCTTTCACCCGCTCGGCGAGGCGGCGCAGACTGTCCACCGGCGCCAGCGTTGAGGAGGGGTTGTCGGGGTTCGCCACCATCGTCAGCCGCGCGCCCGTGGCGCCGAGCGCGTCGGGCAGCCGCCAGCGGTCGGGCGCGCGCTCGTAGGGGATGCGCGTGGCGACCGCGCCCTGGATGCCGGCCAGCGTCTCGTACAGGCCGTACGATGGCCAGGCGAACGCCACCCGATCGCCCGCGTCCAGGAACGTGCGGCACAGGATCGTCAGGCAATCATCGGACCCGTTGCCCGCCAGGATGTTGTCGACGCCGACACCGAAGCGGCCGGCCGCGACCTCCCTGAGCCGCTTGCTGACGGGGTCCGGATACAGGCGCAGCGATTCGTCGGCGATCCCGGCAAGCACGGCGCGCACCCTCGGCGACGGCCCGATCGCGCTCTCGTTGGTGTTGAGCTTGATGAACCCCACCTGCTGTTCGCCAGGGGTGTATCCGGCCAGCGCGCGGATGCCAGGTCGCACGTAGCTGACGACGTCCACCTCCGCTGCCGTTTCGGCCGGCGCCGGTGCCGCCGCCGGCGCGCGAACTCGGTCCTCTTCGCTCATCGCGGGCCGCGAGACTAGCAGAATTCGGTTATGCTGGCCGCCGGCACCCGCGATGGCCCGCATCCTGATCATCGACGACAACGAGACGATGCGCGAGGGCCTGGCCGCGACGGTGCGGCGCATGGGCCACGAGGCCATCGTCGCGGCCAGCGGCGCCGAGGGCATCGCCCACATGCGGCGCCGCGGGGCCGACTTCGTCATCACGGATCTGAAGATGGAGGGCACGGGCGGCCTGGAGGTGCTGAAGGCCGTGCAGGAGATCGATCCCGATTGCCCCGCGATGATCGTGACGGCGTTCGGAACGGTGGAGACGGCGGTGCAGGCCATGCGGCTCGGCGCCTTCGATTTTCTGCAGAAGCCGTTCGCGCCCGAGGTGGTGCGGTTGAAGCTCGAGCGTGGCCTCGAGCTGCGGCGCGAGCGGCTGGCCCGCGAGCGCGCGGAGGCGGACGCCGCGGCCCTGCGCGCCGACGCGGCCGCGCGTTACAGCTTCGGCGAGATCGTGGGCGAGACGCCGGCGATGCGGGCGGTGTTCCAGACCATCGAACGGGTGGCGCCGACGGACGCGTCGGTCTACATCCATGGCGAGTCTGGCACCGGCAAGGAGCTGGTGGCACGCGCCATTCACGAGCGGTCGAAGCGCGCGGCCGGACCGTTCGTCAAGGTCAACTGTGGCGCGCTGGCCGAGACGCTGCTCGAGTCCGAGCTGTTCGGGCACGAGAAGGGAGCGTTCACCGGCGCCATCAAGCGCAAGCTCGGACGCTTCGAGCTGGCGGACAAGGGCACGCTGTTCCTCGACGAGATCGGGGACGTGTCGCCCAACGTGCAGGTCAAGCTGCTGCGCGTGCTGCAAGAGCGGCAATTCGAGCGCGTCGGCGGCGAGGACTCCGTGACCGTGGACGTGCGCGTCGTGTCGGCCACCCACCGCGACATGAAGGCCGACGTCGCGGCGGGTCGGTTCCGCGAGGATCTCTTCTACCGCCTGCACGTGGTGCCGGTCGAGGTTCCTCCGCTGCGCGAGCGCCCCGACGACATCGGGCGCCTGGTCACCCACTTCATCGCGAAGCTGGGCCCGCGCACGAACCCCGCCGTGCTTGGCATCAGCGACGCGGCGCTGGCCCGCCTGACGGCGTATTCGTGGCCTGGCAACGTGCGCGAGCTGGAGAACGCCGTCGAGCAGAGCCTGGTGTTCGCCGAGGGCGACCGCATCGACGTGCGGGCGCTGCCGGCCTTCCTGAAGACGGCGTCCGCCGAGCACGCGCTGGCGTTGCCCCAGGGCAACATGTCGCTCACGGAGATCCTCGAGGACCTGGAGCGACAGCTGATCCAGCGTGCCTACGACAAGGCCGAAGGCGTCAAGACCGAGTGCGCGCGCTTGCTGGGCGTGAAGACGAGCGCGCTCTACTACAAGCTGGAAAAATACGGCATCGGCGTCATCGCGACCCGCGGCGGCGACCGGGACGGCGACGCAGCGCGAAGCCCAGGCGACGGCGAGGAGCTGCTCGGCGATGGGCCGGTGCCGTCGGAGCCGCCGGCGAGCGGAGACGGGGGCGACGACGGTCCGAGGTGATGGCGCCGCCCAAGGCCGAACGGGTCGGTCGCGCGCCGGCGCGTTCGCCGCGCTGCCCGGGATCGTCGCGATCGCCGTCGCCGTGGTCGCGGGTTGTGCCGGCCCATCGGCCGAGATCCGCGGCGGGCGGCCCGGCGCGGTGGAGGAGGGTAATGCCACGTACTACGCGCGGCGCCTGGCGGGACACCGAACCGCCAGCGGTGAGCCCTACGATCCGGCGCTGCTCACGGCGGCGCACCCCGCCCTGCCCTTCGGCGCGCGCGTCCGTGTCACGCGCCTGGACCGGGGCGCACCGCCCGTCGTGGTGCGCGTCAACGATCGTTGCAGCGGCGGCAGGAAGATCATCGACCTGTCCGAGGCGGCCGCGCGCCGCCTCGACATGATGCGCGCCGGGATCGTCCCCGTGCGCCTCGAGGTGCTCGCCCGCTGACCCTCCCCGTCGCCATCGTGTTGCGCGCGACGCAACACCGGGCGGCGCCGGGGCAACAACATCACCCCCGACACCGCGAGGAAGACGGCGGAACCTATGGTGCATGTCAAATTCGTAAGCTCGCATGCCATTTGCAAACCATGTGACTGATGAAGAAGAACCTCGTGCTGACCATGGCCCTGTCCTGCGGCGGCTTGCTGGAAGGATGCAGCGAACCGCCTGAAAGCGGCGTCAGCTCCGACCAGGCGGCCATCGACTCGACAAATGGCCTCAGCTCGATCAACGGGCTCAGCTCCATCAACGGCCTCAGCTCGATCAACGGGCTCAGCTCCATCAATGGGCTCAGCTCCATCAACGGCCTCAGCTCCATCAACGGCCTCATGACCACCGCGGATGGGAGGACGACCACGGCATACCTGGTGCGGTGCGCCCTTCCCGCCGGCACGTCGCTGGTCAAGCAGGACCAGAACGGCACGAGCTACACCTTTCAGGGCGCGCTGGGTTTCGCGCCCGAGTGGCAGACGGGACCGTGCAATCAGCAGTGCCAGGAATACGTGTCGGCTTGCATGATCGCGCACATCAACACGGCGGGCTCGCACGTCCCTCTGTGGCTGGTCGCCCAGAAGCCGAGCGTGGGGTGGTCGCTGAGCGCGGACTACCCCAACCAAGAGGGCACGTTCTTCGGGAACATCTTCGCCCCCGGGGCGCACGGCGGCGACCCCTCGAAGATTCAGGCGTTCTACTGCAATGGCAAATCGTATGACGTGGACGTGGTGCCTGGGCGGATCGGCGCGAATCAAGTCGGCGCTCCTTACGTGAATCCCTTTGGCAAGAACGGTACGGGGGGGTACTGCTCCGACGCCTGCACGCCCTCGGACACGCCCAACCCCGACTCGGGTTTCAAGGCTTGCAACGGCTGGAACTACACGGTCACGACGTATCGGCAGGCGGCCACCGGCGGCACCATAACCGCTGCCGGCACCGGCACCGCGGCGGCCCTGTCGGCGACGATCAGCAAGTACAACGAAACGTCCCGCGGCTACTGTGCCAACGTGAACGTCAAGAACAACGGGTCCAAGACGATCCCGTCTTGGAGCGTCGTCTACGACACCGGCTCGGCGGCGGAGTCCCGGCACTGGTTCTCGAGCTCCACGACGGCGGGCAGCAGGCACACCGCCAATGGCAGCGGTGGCCTGGCCCAGATTCCTCCAGGCGGCACGCGGAGCTTTGGTTACTGCGCCAACTACGGGTCGGCCCCTGCCGCGCCGGTCATCAAGTCAGTTGCCGCGATGTGAACCGCGTGCGAGCAAAGCTCGCCCGCACCAACGCGAGTATCAAGTAAAGGACCCTGACAGGGTCCTTTAAATCCCCCGCGCTTCGGTGCGTGCGAGCATAGCTCGCCCGCACCAACGCGATTACCAAGTAAAGGACCCTGACAGGGTCCTTTGAATCCCCCGCGCTTCGGTGCGTGCGAGCAAAGCTCGCCCGCACCAACGCGATTACTGAAACACCCGGAGGTTGTCGATCTGGTAGGTCTGCGGGAACGCCGTGGCGGTTGGATCGCCGCCGTTGACGCCGCCGATCGCGAGATTGACGATCATGTAGACCTTCTGCATGAACGGGCTGCTTCCGTCGGCGTTCAACATGTCGCTGAGCTTCGCCGTGTTCATCAGCGTGTCGTCGACGTACAGATCGATCTGCGTCCCCGTCCAGTCCATGCGCCACACGTGAAAGCGTGCCGCCCAGGTCGCGTCGACCGCCCTGGTGAGCGAGTCCCACTTGGCCGTGTAACGTGTGGCCGTACCGCAGGCGATGTTCGCCAGGATCTTGCTATTGTAGAACTCCATGATGTCGATCTCGCCGTTCGACGGCCATTCGCCGGCGACGCCCAGGGTCCACCACGCCGGCCACATGCCGGCGCTGATGGGGATCTTCGCGCACATCTCGAAGCGGCCGTACTGCCAGCTCTGTTTTCCCGCGGTGGTCATGCTGGTCGAGGTGTAGGCCGCGTTCTGCCGGTTGGTCCGCCAGTCCGTGCTGCCTGCCTTGTAACCGGGATTGGGAATCTGCTCTCGCTTGGCGGTGATCGTCAGCATGCCGTTCGCGACCTGCGCGTTGGCCGGCTGATACCACTGCAGCTCCTCGTTGCGCACGAACCCCTGCTCGTAGCCCCAACTCGCGCCGTCGGGAGCGCCGTTCGCGTCGAACTCGTCGTGCCAGGCGAGCTTCGTGTATCCGCCGGGAACGACGACCGCCGTGGGCCTGCCGCAAGCGTCCACCGACGTTCCCGCGCCGCCCGGTCCGGAGCCGCCAGCGGGCCCCTGGCCCGCCGCACCTCCCTGGCCGCCGGTCCCCACGGCCCCGCCCACACCCGCGCCGGATGCGCCTCCGCCCACACCGCCCCCGGTGGCCGGCTGCCCTCCCGTCCCAGGACCGGGGGTTCCGCCGCTCCCGGTCTTGCCTCCCGAGCCCGGCGCGCCGCCGGTGGCCGATGAGCCGCCGGACGCGCTGACACCACCGCTTCCCGGTGTTCCACCGGTCGCATTGACGCCGCCGCTCCCGGGTGTTCCGCCGGTCGCTGCGTGACCGCCCGAACTACTGCCCCCGCTGCCGCCGGTGCTGTCCGTGCCGGCTTGTCCCACGCAACCAGCTACGGCGACGATACCCAGCGCGACCGCGAGACGCGCGGCGCGGATGATAGAACGGTCCGTACGGTCGAGACGATCGAGCTCGGCGGTCGTCAAGGCGGGGGGGCCTTTGGCGTGCAGTCAAAAACACGCGTCCGGGGGGGTGGGCGGGGTTACGGTTTATTTTATACCCAAAGCTACCCCCGCGCCGACGTCAAGCGCTGGTGGGGCCGCATCCACTGACGCGCTGTCCCGGGCACCGGCCTGTGGTGGTTCACGGGCTTGCTTCGTCGTGCAGACGCTGCCTGCCGATGCGAATGGCGCGAAGCACGTAGTCCACGAGCGCGACCAGCCCGACGCCGAACGAGGCGATCGCGAGCGCCCGGCTGGCCGGGCTGCGCACGAGCAAGGCGACGATGGCGCAGAACTGCAGCACCGTGGCTGCCTTCCCCGATACGCTGGCGCGGAAGTCGTAGCGCAGCCACCGTCGCAGCGAGGGGATCGCGAGGTAAAAGAGCGACAGCGGCAGCTGCGCGATCTCGCGCGCCAGGATCAGCGCCAACCAGCCGAGCGGCGGGTGAAAGTGAAACCAGATGGTCACGAGGACCGTGGTCACGAAGACCTTGTCGCAGATGGGGTCGAGCCAGGAGCCCATCCCTGCCGGCGTTTCACGCGCCTTGCCGCCCGTGCGTCGGGCCTCGGCGTGCCGGGCGAACCAACCGTCGAGCGCATCGCTGGCGCCCGCCAGGCCGAGGATCACGAGCGGCAACCATCCCCACGCGGCGCGCGTGCCGAGCGTCCAGGCGAACGCCGCCGCGAGCGGCAGCCGCGACAGGCTGAGCAGGTTCGCTACGGTGAAGAGGGGATCGCGCGGTGACATGAGGGGCGGACGCCGCGGTGGCCTCCGCCTCCTAATCTAACAGGCGGCCGCGCCAGCAGGCGTCGGCGCTGGCGGTGCGAAGCGGTCTTGACGGATCGGTCCGCTCCGATCATGCAAGGAGAATGGCTTTCGAAGATCGAATCGTCCGGGCGCTGATCGGCGACGGCATGGCCCGCGCCGTCGCCGTGGTCGCGACCGGCGTCGCCCGGGAGGCCGCGCGCCGTCACGACGCGGGCGCCGCGGCGTCGATCGCGATGGGCCGGGCCGTCGTCGCCGGGTTCCTGCTGGCAACTCTCACCAAGGACGACGAGCGCGTGACCCTGCAGCTGCTTGGAGACGGCCCGCTCGGAACACTGATGGTGGACGCCGGGTCGGCCGGAACGGCGCGCGTGTTCGTGGCGCACCCGCGGATCTCCCAGCCGCTGGGCGAGCCGCCCACGCTGGGCCAGGCCGTCGGGCGCACGGGCATGGTGAACGTGGTCCGCGACGTGGGCCCAGGCCGCGACTTCAGCGGCAGGACCCCCCTCGTCGACGGCGAGATCGACACGGATGTCGAGCAGTACCTCTGCAAGAGCGAACAGATCGATAGCGCGCTCGGCTGCGCCACGTACCTGGACGCTCAGGGCCTCGTTCGCGTGGCCGCGGGGGTGCTGGTGCAGGCGCTCCCCCACGGCGCAGGCGCCCGCCACGTCGCTGAGGCGCGGCGCCGGTTGCGCGCGGGAGCGCTCGATGCCCTGCTCGGGAGCGGTCAGTCCGAGTCGACCAGCGCGCCAGTATCGCCCGAGACGCTGATGCGTGCCGCCGTCGGCGGCGACTTCGACGACCTGAGGCTGCTCGGGGGCGACCTCCCGCTGCGCTTTCATTGTCCCTGCTCACGCGAGCGTGCGGCCTCAACGCTGGCGCTGCTTGGCGACGAGGAGTTGCTGTCGATGCTCCGCGAGGACGGCCAGGCCAACGTGACCTGCCATTTTTGCGGGGAGAGCTACGACTTCAGCGACACGGCGCTGGAGGAGATCCGCCAGGGCGTGAGGGGTGAGGTCGGCCCCCCGAGCTGAGCTCCGGCGAGTCGGTGATCAGCTGGCTTTCGGAAGCGCTGCTGGCGGATCTTCGAGCAGCGCCGTGGCGAGGCGCTCGATCTGACGGATGCGGTTGTAGACCGTGCGCCTCGTGATGCCCAGCGTCTCGGCCACCTCGACCTGGGTCATGCCGTCCACGAAGTGCATCACGGCGACCCCGACCGCCGTCTCGTCGCACCGCTCGAGCAACAGCTGAACGAACTCACGATCGTCGAGGGCAGGCTGTCGGGAAGGTCTCGCGGCCAACTGTGCCGTGAGTTGCGCAACTGCGCGGTCGCGGACAGAGCGCTGGCGGAGCTGGTTGATGCAGACGTTCGTCGCCGTCTTGTACAGGTAGCGCAGCGTTTGCTCGCCAGGATCCAGGGTGCGGTGCCGCTGGAGGACGCGCACGAAGGATTCCTGGAGGGCGTCCCGGCCCGCCGCCCCGGAGCCGAGCAGCCGGCGGCATCGCGCGTAGATTGCGGGCGCATATCGCTCGTAGAGGTCGGCAATTTCGCTGATGTTCATGCGCGCGCTTCCTGTCCTGTTTGAGGTGTCCGGATAGCCCCTCCGTCAATTCAAAAAACAACGATCCTTCACGCACCGGAGGTCGAGACTGCATCAATCGCGCCGCGCCGAGCGGGGTGAAACCGCGGCACCAACGCGCGCCGACGCGGGCGGGGCGAGCCGAGCAGTGGTTAAACGCGCCACGGAGGCGCCGGGTTACGCGTGTCGGAAATTCACCAACCCGGGATCGAAATGTCGCGAACCGGCGTGCCCGCGTGGCATTCGGCACAAAAAGCTCTATGCTCCCGCGATGATTCGGATAATCGCCAAGTCCAGCCCCGACTTCGAGCCGCGGGTGCGCGCGCTGGTCGACCGCGCGGCGACCATCCCCGAGCACATCGAGGCCGCGGCCCGCGACGTGATCCGTGCCGTCCGCCAGAGTGGCGACGCTGCCCTTCGCGACCTGACCCAGCGCTTCGAGAAGCGGACGCTCGGAGCGCTGGAGCTGCCCCGCGCCGAGTGGGAGGCGATAGCGTCTCGGGTGGATGCGGGCACGCGCGGGGCGATCGAACGGGCGGCGGCGCGCATTCGCGCCTTTCACGAGCGCGAACGCTACGAGTCCTTCGAGCTGCGCGAGAGCGGCGGGCTCCGGCTCGGGTTGCGGGTGACACCGCTCGGCCTGGCGGGCATCTATGTCCCGGGCGGCAAGGCGCTCTACCCGTCGACGGTGCTGATGACGGCGGTGCCGGCGCGGACGGCCGGCGTTCGCGAGATCGTCATGACCACCCCCGGACCCTCGCCCGAGACGCTGGCCGCGGCCCAGATCGCAGGGGTGGATCGCATCTTCACGCTCGGCGGCGCGCAGGCCATCGCGGCGCTCGCCTACGGGACGGAGTCGGTTCCGCGTGTGGACATCATCGTCGGTCCAGGCAACGCGTATGTCGCGGCCGCCAAGCGCCTCGTCTTCGGGGACGTGGGGATCGATTCCATCGCCGGGCCCACCGAGGTCGTGATCGCCGCCGACGACACCGCGGACCCGCGCTGCATCGCCGCCGATCTGCTGGCGCAGGCGGAGCACGACGAGCTGGCGGTGCCTGTGCTCGTGGCCATCGGGCGGCGAATCGCGGAGCTCGTGGCGGCGGAGCTCGAAGTTCAGCTGGCCTCACTCCCGAGGCGCGCCATCGCCGAGCGCTCCCTGCATGATCAGGGCGCGATCGTGATCGTGGATACGGCGGCGGAGGCCATCGACCTCGTCAATCGGCTGGCGCCCGAGCACGCCGAGCTGGCCATGGCGGACGCGCGCGCCTGGTCCGACAAGGTCACCACCGCCGGCGCGTTGTTCCTGGGGCACTACACCCCCGAATCGGTCGGCGACTACACCGCCGGTCCGAGCCACGTGCTCCCCACCTCGGGCAGCGCCCGCTTCGCCTCGCCGCTAGGCGTGGCCGACTTCGTGAAGCGCACGTCGATCATCGAATACGACGCGGCGGCGCTGACGGCGCAGGCCGCCGACATCGAACGCCTGGCGGAGGTCGAAGGCCTGCAGGGGCACGCCCGCGCGGTTCGCGCGCGGTTTCCCCGATGAAGCGCCCGTCGCCCCGGCAACAGAAGATCGCCGCCGCCTACGACGCCGAGGTCTGGCCGCTCGGCCCCGTGCGCGCCGCCGAGCCGTTGCTTCGCGCGCTTCCAGCCCGCCCCAAGACGGTGGCGTTCGAATATGGCTGCGCGACGGGACGGCTAACCCGCGCGATCACCGAGCGGCTGGACGACGACAGCCGGATCGTGGCGGTGGACCCTTCGGCGGCGATGATCGAGCTCGCGAACGCCGGTCGGTCGCTGGCGCCGAAGCTGGTGTTCGAGGTCGCCGAGCTGACGACGCAGCCGATCGGCGCCGGCACCTGCGATCTCGCCATCTCGAACCTCGCGCTCGGGGATCTGCCGAAGCCGGCCGAGGCCATCGCAGACTTCGTCCGGGTGCTGAAGCCCCACGGCCGGGCCTTGCTGACGCTGCCGCTGCGCGGCTCGTGGGCCGAGTTCCTGGATCTCTTTCGCGCCGTCCTGCGCGAGCATGGCAAGGCAGAGGCGCTGTTCGCGCTCGCGAACTACGAGCGATCGCTGCCCGACGCCGCGACGGCGAGCCGCTGGCTGGAGGCGGCCGGCGTGACGAACGTGGGTCTGGAGACGGTCCGGTGGGAGCTGCTGTTCAAGAGCGCGCGCGAGTTCTTCTTCGCGCCGATCATCGAGCTTTACCCGCTGCCGATCTGGAAGCAGATTGCGGGCGGCAGGGGCGATGAGATGCAGGACCTGTTCTTCTTCGTCAAGGAAGCGATCGATACCTACTTCTCGGGGACGGTGTTTCCCGTGACGATGGTCGTCGGGCTGCTTCAAGGTGATAAGCGCGCGTCGTGAGCGACTCTCGCGCCCAATACCTCGAGCTCGTCCGCGAGCTGGGCGAGCATGACCGCCGCTACTACGTGGAGATGGCGCCGGTCATCTCGGACGCCACGTACGATCAGCTCTACCGGCGGGTGAAGGAGCTGGAGGCCGCGCACCCCGACTGGGTCAGCGCGGAGTCACCCACGCAGCGGGTCGCCCCCGCGCCGCTGTCCGCCTTCCCCAAGGTGGTGCGGCAGACGCCGATGCTGTCGCTCGACAACACCTACAACGCGGACGAGCTGTCGGCGTTCTTCGATCGGGTGGTGAAGGGCCTGGAAGGCCATGCCCCGCCGTTCGTCGTCGAGCCGAAGATCGACGGCATCAGCATCGAGCTTCGCTACGAGGACGGGCGCTTCGTGCAGGGCGCCACGCGCGGCGACGGGCGCACCGGGGAGGACATCACCGTCAACCTGCGCACGATTCGCTCGCTGCCGCTGCGCCTCCACGAGCCGGTCACCATCACGGTCCGGGGCGAGGCGTTCATGCTCAAGCGCGACTTCGAGAGCATCAACGCGGACCGTCTCCTCGCTGGCGAGGAGCCCTGGAAGAACCCACGCAATGCCGCCGGCGGCTCGCTGAAGCTGCTCGACCCGCGCGAGTGCGCCCGCCGCCCGCTGCAGGTCATCTTGTACGAGCTCGTGGACGGCGAGCGGTCGCACGCGCTCCACTCCGCGTCACTGCGATGGTTGCGCGAGCTGGGGCTGCCCACGTCACCCGACGTGACGGTCGTCGCCGACAAGGATGGTCTCGGCGCCGCCGTCACCCGCTGGGCCACGGACCGCCACGCGCTGCCCTACGAGGCCGACGGCCTGGTCATCAAGGTGGACGCGTTCGCGGACAGGAGGCTGCTCGGCACCACGGCGAAGTTTCCACGCTGGGCGATCGCCTACAAGTTCCCGGCGCTGCGCTCGCCCACGCGCGTGGTGGGGATCGAGATCAACGTCGGACGCACGGGCGCGGTCACCCCGGTGGCGATGCTCGAGCCGGTCGAGCTGTCCGGGACGACGGTCAAGCGCGCGTCGCTCTTCAACTGGGACGAGGTGAGCCGGCTCGATCTGCGCGTGGGCGACCAGGTCATCGTCGAGAAGGCCGGCGAGATCATCCCTCAGGTGATCGAGGTGGTGGTGTCCGCCCGCACCGGCGCCGAGGCCCCCATCGACATTCCAACCACCTGCCCCTCGTGCGGATCGACGCTGGTCCGCAAGGAAGACGAGGTCGCGCTTCGGTGCGAGAACCGGGCCTGCCCGGACCAGCGCTGGAAGGCGATTCAATTCTTCTGCCATCGCGGCGCGCTGAACATCGAGGGCATCGGGGAGGTGCTGGCGCAGGAGCTGGTCAGGAAGGGCCTGGTAAAAGACGTCGCCGAGATCTTCGATTTGACCGTGGACAGGCTGATGCCGCCGCAGGACGCGCCCGACGCCCCGCGCATCGAACGCATGGCGAAGAAGTCCGCGGAGAATCTGGTGGCGGCCATCGCGCGGGCGCGCGAGACGATGACGCTGTCGCGCCTGCTCATCGGCCTGGGCATTCCGCACGTCGGCGCGGTGGCGGCCCGGGCGATCGCGGCGCGGTTTCGGTCGTTCGAGGCGTTGTTCGTCACGTCGGCGGCGGCGCGGCGCGAGACCGTGGCGGCCATCGATGGCGTCGGCCCGGTCATCGCGGACGCCCTCGACGCGTACTTCGCCGACGAGACGAACGCCCTCCTGATGACCCGGCTGCAGGCGCGCGGGGTCACGCCCGTCGAGCCTCCCCCGCGGGTGACGGCGTCGGGGCCGCTTTCGGGCAAGCGCGTATGCGTGACCGGAAAGCTGTCGCGCCCGCGCGGCGATCTCCAGAGGGAGATCGAGGCGGCAGGAGGTCAGTTCGTCACCGCGGTCGGAAAGAACACCGACATCTTGGTCGTGGGGAGCGACGTGGGCAAGACCAAGCTCGACGCCGCCCGGAAACTGGGGACGCAGGTCGTCGACGAGGCCGGCCTCGCCGCGATGCTGTCCGGGGGATGACGCAGAGGGCACTCGCCCGGCGCGCCCTCGCCGGCGACGGCGCGCGGCCCCTAACGTTTGTGGGTCAGGTGGTGCCAGATCAGGAAGAAGAGGGCGATCTGCGTGGCGACGGGCAGGACGCCGACGAGGGCGGCGTGCCGAACGAGACGCCAGAAGCGTTTCCCGGGGGTGACCGGGCGGAGCTGGTCGCACAGCCCTGAAACCAGAACGCTCTCGGGATCATCGAGGGCGGCCTTCATCGCCGCCGCGCTCGGGTAGCGTTCGGCCGGGTCGCGGCGCAACGCCCGCAGGACGATGTCCTCGGCTTGCGCAGAGACGCGGGGATTCACGGCGCGAGGCGCCGGCGGATCCCCGAGGGTTCGAGCGCTGGCCACCACGAAGGGATCGTCGTCGGGAAACGGTGGCAAGCCCGTGAGCAGCTCGTAAAGCGTGGCGCCGACGGCATACACATCGGCGCTCGGGCGGCCGCGCTTGCGCCTGATCTGCTCCGGCGCGATGTAGTTCGACGAGCCGATGGCCGGCGGCGCGCCCGACAGGGTGAAGCGGGCGGACTCGACGGCGTGGGCCAGCCCGAAATCAATCAGGCGAATGGAGCCGTCGGGGCACAACATCACGTTCGCCGGCTTGAGATCGTAGTGCACGAACCCGCGGTCGTGGAGGTGGCCGAGGGCGGCGCAAATCTGGCTGGCGATGGAGAGCGCCTCGGCCTCGGGCAGCGGACGTTGCTCGTCGAGGCGTTGCGCCAGGGTCTTGCCCGACACGTACTCGGTCACCACATAGGAGCGGCGCCTGTCCTCGGGGAGCGGCAGGAACTTCAAGATGAACGGATGATCGAGCTGGCGGCCGATCGCCTCCTCCCGCTGAAACATCGACCACACCCCGACGCCACTCGAAAAGATCGGGAGCGGAACCTTCACGACGACCGGCTCCCCGCCCCCGTGCAGGTCCCGGGCCTTCCACACCGTCGACATTCCGCCGCGGGCGAGCTCGTCTATCAACTCGAAGCGACCATCGAGCGTCTGGCCGGCCTTCGCACCGGGCTTCATGCACGATCCTTTCCTCAGCTTCCCGCGCGTCGGAAAGCGCCGTCGCGTCTTGGAGACGCGCGGCCACGCAAAGCAACGGCAATGCCAGGATGCCCCTGGGCAGCCCGCCTTCGAGCGAGGGTCGGTCGTGCGATATGAGAGGTGAAGCCGAGAAGCGCCGTGCGTCTTGCAGGTCGCGCCGCCGCTAGCCCGCGGCGCCGGCGACCGCCGAGCCGCCGCCGCCGCCCGCGGCGCTGGCACCGCCCGCGCCACCGGCCGCGGAGCCAGTGGTGCCACCGGCGCTCCCCGCCGCGCCGCTCACGCCAGCCGTACCGGCCGAGCCCGCGGCCCCGCCCGCGCCACCGCTCCCGGCCGCGCCACCCCCGGCGCCCGCGGAGGTGGCACCGCCCTTGCCCCCGGCGCCGCTACTGCCACCCGCCGCAGCACCGCCCGTGCCCTTCACCCCCGAGGGACAATTACCGCTGCCGTCGTCACATCCGGACATCGCGGAGAAGCCGACTACCAGGACGGCGCCGAGCGGAATCACACAGAGGGCCTTCGCGACAGTTTTCAACATGACGGGATCATCCTTTCGAGTTTTGGGGGATCAAAGCGGCGTTCCATCGGCAGATTCGTCGGCGATCTGAAGCGTGCCCGCGCGAACCAGCCGCGACTCGGACGGATTCAGCGCCCGGGCACGCCCGAAATGCAGGGCAGCGCCCGCCACATCCCCTTGCTCGTGAAAGAGGATGTCGCCCGCGGCCACCGCGAAGAGCGCCCGACGCCGGGGGTCGATCGCTTCGTCAGCCGCCAGCGCGTCGAGCGTCTCGACGGCGTCAGCGAAGCGGCGGTCGACCATGGCCAGGGCGGCCCACGTCTGACGAGCGACCTCGCGCGCCGGGTGTCGCGCATCGTGTTCGGTCAGCGAAAGCACCTCCTGCAAACGGGACAGCACCCGGCCGCGACGATCGTCGTCGACCCCCGCCAGCAACCGCGGATCGAACCGCATGGACGCCCAGCTTTCGGCGACGTCACGCAGGCCCGCGCCAGCGACGGGTATCCCGGGCATCGCGGCCACCCGCGCCGTGGCGGCGAATCGCTGCGCGATGTGCAGATCGGCGAGCGCGGACCGCAGCGCCAGCTCGGCCCTGTATCCGGGCTCGAGGTCGGCGCCGTGGCGGTCGAGCAGGTGCTCGGTCGCCTTCCACGTGTTGTCCCATTGCTGGCGATCGAAACAGATCTCCGAGAGCCGCTCCAGCGTCGGACGGTAGGAGGGGTTTCGCGCGTAGGACCGCGAATAAAATCCCAGCGCCCGATCGACCTTGCCGCCGCGCTCGGCGGCATCGCCGATGCGATGGTAGCGCTCGGGGGCGTCGGCGACGGGCCCCGCCGCAAGCTGCGCCTCCAACGCCTGCGCTGCCTTCTCCCAGCTTCCGGCGACCAGCGAGGCGCGGAACATCGCTTCCAGCGCCTCGGGGTTCGCGGGCTGAAAGGCCAGCGCTGCCTCGAGCACTTCGACCGCCCGATTGGGCCTGTCGAGCCTCTCAGCCAGCATCGTTCCGAGCTCGACCAGGAGCTCCGCGCGCTCGCCGGAGACCCGGACGCGCCCGATCTCCTTCTCGAGCAGCGCCGCGACGGCGGGCCAATCGTCGCGCGCCGCGGCCAGGCGGCGGAGCGCCGTCAGGGGTGCCCGGTCGGTGTCGTCGGCGGCGCGCGCCTGCGTGTAGGCGAACTCCGCCGAAGGCCCGTCGGCCAGCCGCTCGCTGGCGCGGCCGATTCCGAACCAGATCTTCGCCGCGGTCGACCCCTCCGCGCCGGCCACCCGCCCCTGCAAGCGCTGCCGCAGGCCCCGCCAGTCGCCCCGCCGTTCGTGGAGCGTCTCGAGCCCATGGATGACCTCGCTGATGCCCGGACCGAGGTCGAGCGCCGCCGTCAGATCGCGCTCCGCCTCGTCGAGACGTCCGCCTTCGACGAGCAGCAGGGCCCTTTCCGCGAGCGCGCGCGCGCGGCCCGGGGCGTCGGGCGCGGCCAGCACGCGGGCGGTCTCCAGCGCGAGCCTGTCGTCACGGCGAAGCCACCCATCGCCGAACCCCGCGTCCTCCTTCGCCCATCCCCGGACCTCGATGATCTCGCGATAGTGCCCGAGCGCCGGCGCAAGCCGGCCCGCCGCGCGCCGGTGCTCGGCCAGTCGCCACAGCGCCGACAGCCGGGCAGCCGGATCGACGGTGCGCGCGACTGACCACGCGAGCAACTCGCCGAGTCGCGCCTCGTCGCCCAAGCCGGCGAGCAGCCGCTCCGCCGCCTCCAGCGCGTCGTGATCGTCCGGGTCGAGGGTCAGGATCTCCAGCCACGCCGCCGCGGCGCGCGCCCTATCGTCCGCGGTGGACTCGGCGAGCGTCGCGATGTCGCGAAGCAGGGCGACGCGCGCGGCGCGCTCCGTGACGTAGGGCAGCGCCACCAGCGCGAGCTCGAGCGAGCGCTGCGTCTGCCCCAGCGCCTCGAGCCGCCGCCGCGCCGGCACGAGCAAGCTCAGCATCCCCGGAGCGTGCTCGAGCGCGCCGAGCCTGATCTCGAGCGCGCGATCAGCCTGGCCGAGCTGATCCACGCGGTCCGCCTGCTGGGACAGCAGCGTCGCGCGCGCGGGCCCGGCGGCGATCTCCGCATCCTGCTCGAGCACGCGGATCAGGTCGTCGTCGCGACCGCGCGCTCGCAGCAGCTCCACGCGCCTCGCGCGCATCATCAGGCTCTCGTCGGCCGGTAGCTCGGCCATCGCCCGTTCCAGGCTCGTCAGGGTGGCCGGCTCGAGCGGCGCGGTCTCGTCTTCCTCCAGCGCCCGCAGCCAGCGACGCGCGAGGCGCCGCCGCCCGTCGCGGGTGAGCTCCTGCTCGAAGGCGATCCGGATGAGCTCCAGGCGGTGCACGGGCGCGTCGGGGCCCATGCGCGCCGCGAGTCGCCAGGCGAGGTCGAGCGCGGCGACGCCCCCAGGACTTCCTGACATGAGGGGTAACAACAATTCGACAGCGGCCGCCTGCCCCTGTCCGGCCTGCGCCAGCGCCATCACGCCCTGGGCGGTCCGAAAGCGCTTCTCGAATGTGTCCTCGGGATCGACGAAGGCCCGAGGCTCGGCACGCGACACCTGCGCCAGGGGACGCCCGAGATCCGCTCCCCAACGAAGCGCCAGCTCGACATCGTCGGCCTCGAGGGCCCGCGCCACCAAGCCCGACAGGCCCTCGCCTGCGCGTGGCGTGCCCTGCCCTTCCGCGGTCCGCTCGGCCAACGTTCGGGACAGAAATAGCGCCTGACGGCGCGCGCCCGCGCGGTCGATCGCCTCGACGAGCAGATGCAAGCGCGCCGCGCGATCCCCCGCGGTGGCCTCGGCGCGGGCGACCTCCTCGCCCAGTCGGCGCGCCCGGACCGGCTTGCCATCGGCCAGCGCGGCGAAGGCTTGCTCGAGGAGATCGGGGCTCGGGAGCGCCGGCTCCGGCGCGGGGGCGACCACCATCGGGGCGGGCAGCGGCAACGAAATCGCGATGGGCTGCGTGTCGTCGTGAGTGGCTTCGACCGGCATCGGTGCCGACACCTGCCACGGCGCGTGCGGCATCGCGAAGCGGCGCAGCCCCCCGTTGGGGCTGTCACCGCTGACGTCCTCGAGGAACATCCGCGACTGCGTGGGGGGCAGGCGCGCCGCCAACGCCCGCACGCCGAACAGGAGCGCCACCGATGGAGGCGCCTCCGCCGCCGCTTGCTTCAGCTCCGCCGCGGCTACCCCCAGCTCGCCGCACGCGACCAACGCGTCGGCCAGACGAACGCGAATCCGCCCACGCCCGGCCGGGTCGACGGTGGCCGCCAACGCGCGCCGGATACCATCCAGGCGGATGCGGGCGGCGCCCGCGTTCTCTGCGGCATTTTCGGCCACGACGAGAGGGTATCATCATTGAAACCGGCCGTGTTCTGGTAGATTCGGCGGCCCTTTCGAATGACGAAAAACATGCTGACCACCGACCCGGGAGCGAGCGCGCCCATCGCCGACACCTTCGCCGTGATCCTGGCGGGCGGCGGCGGCACGCGCCTCTGGCCTGCGAGCCGACGCAGGCGCCCCAAACAGCTCTTGCATCTGGGCGGTGAGGAGTCGCTGCTGGGTGCCGCCGTTCGGCGCGCGCGCGCGCTGTTCGGAGAGGGCCACACCCTCATCGTGACGGCCGCGGACCAGGAGGAAAAGATCCGTCGCGAGCTGCCCGACGTCCCCGCCGAGGACATCGTCGTCGAGCCCGAGCCGCGAAATACCGCCGCCGCCGTCGGGCTGGGCGCGGTGGTGGCGTTGCGGCGGCGCGGCCGGGACGCGTTGCTCGCGGTGCTGCCGGCGGACCCCCACATCGGAGACGAGCCGGCCTTCGCGCGGGCGGTGCGCACCGCGCTCGGCCACGCGCGCCAGTCGATCGTCACCATCGGCTTGCGGCCAACCCACGCCGAGACCGGGTTCGGGTACATCCACCTTGGCGCCGCCGCGGGGGGATCCGGCGATACCTTCGAGGTGGAAGCCTTCGTCGAGAAGCCGGCGCGGGCCGTGGCCGAGGGCTATCTGGCCTCCGGCGACTACCTGTGGAACTCCGGCATGTTCTTTCTCAGCGCCGGCCGCATGCTGGACGAGGCCCGCCGCCACCTGCCGGTCCTGGGCGCCGCCCTCGACGCCGCCGCGGTCGCCGACGACTTCCGGGCGTCGGTGCAGACCCACTACGGCTCGGTGCCGAAGATCTCCATCGATCATGGGATCATGGAGAAGGCCTCCGGCATGCGGGTCGTCTCTGCGGACTTCGGCTGGAACGACGTGGGGAGCTGGAACGCGCTTCCCAGCATCCGGGCGCTCGACGCGGGCGGGAACGTGGTGCTCGGCGACGCCACGGTCTACGACAGCACCGGCAGCGTGATCGTGTCCGAGCCAGGGGCGCCGTTCGTTGGCGTGGTCGGCGTGAAGGACCTCATCATCATCGCGACCCCCGACGCCATCCTGGTGGCGCACAAGGACAACGCACAAGATGTCCGCCGCATCGTGGATGCCGCCGCGGCGGCGGGACGAAAGGATCTGCTGTGAACCCGCGCGTTTTTCGAGAGTACGACATCCGCGGTGACGCGGAGCGGGACTTCCCCGACGACTTCGTCACGGATCTCGGCCGCGCGATCGGAACGGCGCTGGGGGAGGACGGCGCCCGGACCATCACGCTCGGCCGGGACTGCCGCCTGTCGTCGCCGCGCATCCACGCGGCCTTGCGGGCAGGGATTCTGTCGACGGGCCTCGACATCATCGACGTGGGCGTCCTGCACAGCCCCGGGCTCTACTTCTCGGTGTTTCACCTGGGCGTCGAGGGCGGGGTGATGGTGACCGCCAGCCACAACCCCTCCGAGGACAACGGGTTCAAGATCGTGCAAGGACGCAGCACCATCCACGGCGCGGCCATCCAGCGCCTGCGCGCCATCATCGAGGCGCGGCGGTTTCGGGTCGCCGAACGTCCGGGCAAGGAGCGCGACCAGGATGTCCTCGCCGACTACGTGACGACCATCGCGAACAACGTGAAGCTCGGCGCGCGCCGCTTCAAGGTGGTGGTCGACGCGGGCAACGGCACAGGCGGGTTGTCGATCTTGCCCGTGCTCGCGCGGCTCGGCGTCGAGGTGGACCCGCTTTATTGCGACCCTGACGGGCGCTTCCCGAACCATCACCCCGATCCCACGGTGCCCGAGAACCTGGCGGCCTTGCGCGCGCGCGTGCAGGCCACCGGCGCCGAGCTGGGCATCGCCCTCGACGGTGACGCTGACCGTATCGGCGCCGTCGACGGTCAGGGCCGGATCATCTGGGGCGATCAGCTGGTCATGCTGTTCGCGCGGGAGATCCTGGCGCGGCGGCCGGGCGCCACCTTCGTCAGCGAGGTGAAGTGCAGCCAGGCGCTGTACGACGAGATCGCGCGGCTCGGCGGGCGGGCCATCATGTGGAAGGTCGGCCACTCGCTCATCAAGGTGAAGATGAAGGAAGAGGACGCGGCGCTGGCCGGCGAGATGTCGGGGCACATGTTCTTCGCGGATCGCTGGTTCGGCTTCGACGACGCCGTCTACGCCGGGGTCCGTCTGGTCGAGTTGCTCACCCGGTCGTCCCAGACCCTGGCCGAGCTGTACGACACATTGCCCGTGCTGCACAACACCCCCGAGATCCGCATGGCCTGCGCGGACGACATCAAGTTCGAGGTGGTGCGGCGGGCCGTGGCGGCGTTCCGCGCCAGCTATCCGGTGGTCGACATCGACGGCGCGCGCGTGACGTTTCCGGGCGGCTGGGGGCTGGTGCGCGCCTCGAACACCGGTCCGGTGCTGGTGCTGCGCTTCGAGGCCGACACGCCGGCGCGCCTCGCGGAGATCCAGAACCTGGTCGAGTCCCGCCTGGCGGTCTTGATAGAAGAGGTTCGCAAGACTCCCCCCGCGCATGTCTGACGCGTCACAGAGCTTCGCCGCCGATCTGCTGGCGGAGGTCCCGCTGTTTCAGCTGCTCAACGACGAGGAGCGACACCTGCTGGCCGCGGAGCTGGATATCGTGCGCTATAGCGTGGGGGAGATCGTTTTCAGCACCGGCGACCCGGGCGATTCGATGTACGTCATTCGGCGCGGCGAGGTCGAGGTGTTCTTCAAGGACGACACCGGCGAGCGGATCGTGCTCGAGACGGCGCGTGCCGGAGATTTCTTCGGTGAGCTCTCGTTGCTGGACAGCGGCCCACGCACGGCCTCCGTGATCGTCACGCGCGATCTCGAGGCGCTGCACGTCGATCGCGACGATCTCGACCACTTGCTGAAGCTGCAGCCCGGCTCCGCTCTCGAGCTGCTCACGGCGATGGGCCGCCGCGCCCGGGTGACGGCCGAGTTGCTGCGCCACACCGCCTCGCGCAACGTCAACCAGGCCGCCAAGGACAGGCGCACCGCCATCCAGCGCGCCGCCGACGCCATCGCCGCCTGGAGCGGCAGCATCGTCTTCCTGCTGCTGCACTGCCTGGCCTTCGCTGGATGGATCGTCGTCAACCTGGGTTTCCTCCCCAGCATCCCCGTCTTCGACCCCTACCCGTTCGGACTGCTGACGATGGCGGTCTCCCTCGAGGCCATCATCCTGTCGGTGTTCGTCCTGCTCAGCCAGAATCGCCAGGTGGCGAAGGATCGCGTGCGCAGTGACATCGAATACGAGGTGAACCTGAAGGCGGAGCTCGAGATCGCCCACCTCCACGAGAAGATCGATCGCATGAGCTCGGAGATCCTGGCGCGCCTGGGAAAGCCGTCGAAGTGAGCGACGGCGCCGCGGCTACGGCCGTCGCTCAGCCCGAAGGAATGAGCACGGCCCAGATGGACCGGCCAGCGAACAGATAGATCAGGGCGCCGAGCGCGAGAAACGGACCGAAGGGCACCTGCATCCTGCCAAACGGGACCGCCTCGCCGCGCCGGCGCGACAGGAGCAGGAAGGGGATCGCGATGGCGCTGCCCACGACCGACGCGCCGAACAGCACCACCGGGATGGCCCGCCATCCCATGACCGCCCCGATCATCGCCAGCAGCTTTCCGTCGCCCAGGCCCAGCCCCTCGCGGTGAAGCACGTAGTAGTAGAAGTCCGCGATCAAGCGGACCACCAAGTAACCGACCGCGATGCCGATGGCGCGCTCGGTCCAGGGCACGTCGTGGGCCGCGAACGCGGCGACGAAGAACAACGCGGTCCCCGGGATGGTGATGATGTCGGGGAGGCGCTTGGTGTCGAGGTCGATGAACGCCAGCACCACCAGCACTCCAGCCCACGCGAAATACAGCGCGAACCGGCCCAGGCGCACGGCGGTCACCTCGCCGGGGTCGGCGCCGGCAAACTTCCAGAAGATCGCCGCGGCAAGCACCGCCGTCAGCGCCTCGACGAGCGGGTAGCGCGCGGAGAAGTGCGCCCCGCACGTCCGGCACTTACCCCGCAGCCACAGATACGACAACACGGGAACGTTGTCCCAAGCGCGGACGGGCGTGCCGCAGGCCATGCAGCGCGATGCCGGACGCACGATGGACTGGCCGTGCGGCAGACGGGCGATCACGACGTTGAAGAAGCTGCCCCACACAGCGCCCCACAACGCAGCCACGGCCAGTGCGGCCGGGGTCGACAGAAAGTCGGTGAAGGCATCCACGAGTCGTCCGGTCCCTCCCGCAATGTTAAGGTTGGAACCAGGTGTCTGCGAAACTTTTCGGAAAGCCGCGCGCCTTGGTCTCGCTGGCGACGCTCGCGCTAGCGCTCGGGCCGCTGCCCGGGTGCCGGCCCAAGCGCGGCGTGCTCACACGCCCAGCCGCCGCCGTCGACGCCGCCTTGCAGAGCCAGGCCTTCGCCGAACGCCTGCGTAAGCTCGGGCGCTCGCACCTGCGAGGGGTCACCCGCCTCGAGGCGGGCATCGATCGGCGTCCGGCCGACGCCGTCACCACCGAGACCGACATCTGGGTGGATGACGGCGGGAACTGGCGGCTCGTCGACTTGAATGACAAGGACGGCGGCCGGGAGATCGTTCTTCACGGGCGTGAGCTGGCGATCGCGCTACGCTATGGGCGCATGATCAGGCGTACCGCCGAGGACCCGGAGCCCGTGCGATTGCTCGCGCAGGGCGTGGGAGGGCCGTTCGCGGCGTGGGATCTGCTTCGCGATGTCACCACGGTCGACGACTTCGGCACCGACGTGCGCGATGGCCGAAAGGTTCACGTCTACAAGCTGACGAAGTCGTCCAGTCCGCCTCCGCCCGCCACCACCCTCGACGCGAGCGATCGACAGGCGTGGCGGCGAACCATCGACGCCCAGCGCATCGAAGGCACCGTGCTGATCGACGAGCAGACGGGGGTTCCGTTGCTCGCCGAGCTTCACGGGCGCTACACCATGCGGCGCGGAGAGGGTCAAGGCACGCCGATGCACGGCGCCGTCGATGCCCGCACGTCGATCGAGGAGATCGGGACCAGCCCCGCGATCGCGGAGCCCGAGGCGGAGGATCTGGCGCCCCGGCAGCGAACCGTCCCCGACGAACGCGCGCTGCTGGGCGGGTTGCCGCGCGCGCCCGCGCGGCCGCGGGGGGTCCCGTGAGCGCCGGGGCAGGCAACGCCATATGACGGGAGCCGCGCCATGAGCGAGGGATCGCGTCCACCGAGGCCCCCGGGCCCTGGCGAAAGGGACGGCGTCGGGGAAGAAGCGGAGCTGATCGCGTTCCCAGGTCCGGCCGTTGGTGCCGGCGAGCGGACCGGGGCTCACGGAGCGGGCCCAGGTGGCCTGGCAATCGAGCACCTCAGCGGAAATCGCGCGCTCATCGTGCGGCGGTCCCTGTTGGCCACGGCGGTGGGGGGCCTCGTGCCGGTGCCGGTGATGGATGACTACCTGGCCGGGCGGGTGCGCGCCGGCATGCTCATGCAGCTCGCCGAGCGACGGCGGGTCGACATCGTCCCATCCTCCGCCGAGCTGCTGGCCGACCCGCGTGAGGGCACTGCCCTCCGCAACGCCACCCTCACCGCCGCGACGCTGCTGGCGTTCAAGCTGGCGTGGCGAAAATTCTTCGTGCTGCTGGCGGCCGGGCATCGCGCCGAGGAGATGGCCACCACCTTCCAGGTGGGAACGCTGTTCGATCACTTTTGCGCGAAGCTGCACGTCGGGGCCGGCCTCGATCGCGACGCGGCGGCTCGGCTTCGCCTGGCCATCTTCGCCGCCATACGAGAGACCGAGCGGGCGGCCCTCGTCGAGGCGTTCCGCGACGGCGGTCAGCTCCTCGGGCGATCGCTCGGTGAGGCGCCGGCGTGGATGTCACGCCGCCTGCAAAGGGCGGCCGAGCTATACGTCGCGTCAGGGGGCCGGCCGGACCCGGCGCACGCCGATGCCGCCGAGCCAATGGATCCGGAGGAGGCGCGCTGGCTGGATCGCGCCGCGTCTCGCGTCCAGGATCGGCTCGGGCGACTCGGCGGCGACTACCTGCGCTCGCTGCTCGGCCGCTTCGAGCAACGCTGGAACGCGGACCAAACTCTGGTACCATGACCGACAGCTGAACAGGCCCCCGAAACCTGCGAGAATCATTGCCCTCCAAGTCGAAAAAACCTCAACGAACCAAGCCAGGCCGGAACAAAGTCGCGGTCGCCGGGGCGAAGAAGAAGACGACGCCGGTCAGTCACAGGGCGCCCAGCACGGGCCGCAAACGCGACGCGCACGGTGCAAGACCGGGGGGAAAGCCAGGCCGGAACAGCAAAGCGGGCACAGTTCGTCGTGCCCCGGGCAGGGTCGAGCCGCTTTCCGCTGCCAGGGGCGCCGCGCCGGACAGCCGGAAGGCTCGGCAATCCGCCGAGTCGATGGAGATCGCGAAGGTCGCCATCGACGCGGCGCTGGACAAGAAGGCGCTGTTGCCGGTGTTGATCGACGTGTCTTCCATGGCCAGCTACACGGACTTCATCGCCATCGTCAGTGGCCGCAGCGATCGGCACGTCGACGCGATCGCGGAGGGGGTCCTCGCGGCAATGAAGGCGCGGGGGCGGACGCTGCTCGGCCAGGAGGGCTCGGGAAGCGGGCGGTGGGCGCTCCTCGACTTTGGCGACGTCGTGGTGCACGTCTTCTACCACCCGGTGCGCGAGTTCTACGATCTGGAGAGCCTGTGGGTCGACGCGCCCCGCCTGCCGCTGAAGATCCCGCCCGAGGCCGTCATGGCCCAGCCGGACGCCCTCTACGGGAACCTTTGAGCTGAAGCTCGTCGTCCTCGCCGTCGGCAAGATGCGCGATCGCCACCTCGCCGCCGTCTGCGACGAGTACCTGGAGCGCGTCAGGCGCCACTTGCCTGTCGAGCTCACCGAGGTCGAGAACGAGGCCGCCCTGCTGCGGCGGATTCCGGCGGGTGGCGAGATCGTCGCCCTCGAACCGGGGGGCGAGAGCTGGGACACCGCGAAGCTTACCGCGTTCATCGAGCACGGCATGCTGCACGGCCAGCGCAGCCTCGCGTTCCTCATCGGTGGCAGCGACGGCCTGCCAAGCGCGGCGGTGGCGCGGGCGCAGCGACGGCTGTCGCTGTCAGCGATGACGCTGCCGCACCGGCTGGCCCGGGTCGTCCTTTGCGAGCAGCTCTACCGGGCGCTGTCGATCATCAAGGGCGAACCGTACAACCGTTGACCCGCGGGCGCCCTGGCCGTCGCGGGTGATGACCAATGGGAAGAGTGGTAGAGACAGCGGAGCCATGCGAATCAAGCGACGCTATTGGATTCCCCTCGCCCTCCTCGCTGTTCTCTGGGGCGCCAAGCACTTCTTGCTGGACACCGCCGCGGATCCGGTCGGGACGTACGTCATCGATCTGGATGCCTTGCACCGGGCGGCGGTCAGCGGCGGCGCGCTGCCCGAGCGGCTGGAGGTGGAGCGCATCGGCGAGTTCGCGTTCCCGCAGAGCTTCGTCGTGGCCGGCGAAGGCCTGTTCCGGATGCACCCGATGGTCCTGCTGTCCCACCGGGTGGTGTGGCACGACCGTTCGGTGATCATCGATACGGCGATGTCGCCCGACGCGGCCAAGAAGATGCCCGGGAGCAAGGCCGACGTCGCCGCCTACGCGCGCATGGAAGCCGCCATCCGGAAGGCCGACGCGATCGTCTTCACCCACGAGCACCCCGACCACGTGGGCGGGATCGCGCAGGCCCCCGACGTCGGGCTCCTCGCCAGCGAGGTGCTGATGACCCGCGAGCAACTCATGAGCCCGAAGCTCGATCGGGATGCGTTTCCGGCGGGCGCTCTCGCCGGCGTGACGCCCGTCGACTACCAGGGCCTTCACACCATCGCGGCCGGCGTCGTGCTGCAGAAGGCTCCCGGTCACTCCCCGGGCAGCCAGCTCGTGTACGTCGAGCTCGCGAACGGCGAGCGCTTCTTGTTCGTCGGCGACATCGCCTGGTCAGAGGACAACATCCGAATGCAGCGCGGGAGGCCTGCCGTCGCGAAGCTGCTCATGCGCGAGGACCGGGCGGCCGTCGCGGCCCAGCTGCGCGCGATCGGCGAGTTGCCGGGGGCCCTCCACGTGATCGTCGCGCACGATCCCGTCGCGCTGGAGAGAGACCTCAAGGCCGGGATTTACAAGCAGGGGTTCAGCGGCATCTGAACGATTCCGTGTTCACGCTCCGCTACTTGATCTCGAGCAGCTCGACTTCGAAGAGGAGCGTGGCATTCGGCGGGATGACGCCACCGGCGCCGCGCGCCCCGTAGCCGAGGTCCGCCGGAATCAGCAAGGTCCGCTTGCCGCCGACCTGCATTCCGGCCACCCCTTCGTCCCACCCCTTGATGACCTGCCCCCGGCCCAAGCCGAACGAGAACGGGCTCCCGTGATCGTGGGAGCTGTCGAACTTGCTGCCCTTGCCACCGTCCTTCCACAGCCACCCGGTGTAGTGCATCACGCAGGTTTTTCCGGAGGCGGCGGCGGGTCCGGTTCCCGCGGTCGTATCTTCGAATTGCAGACCGCTCGTCGTCGTCGTCATGGCCATGTCGATGTCAATCCTTTTCGAGATAGGTGGTGGCGGTCAGGCTTCGCGCGGCTCCGTAATTGGGCCACGAACGTTCGTATATACTATCGGATGGGACAGGTGGGCCTCATCAAACACACCCGCGCTTGCAGCCTGGTGATCGCGACTTGCACGATGGCGTGCGTGTCGAACAGCGGGTCGTCCACCGGCACCGGAGGGTCGTCTACCGGCACCGGAGGGCGGACCACCGGCACCGGAGGACAGCCCTCCGGCTCGACCGGTGGTGCGGGGGGGTGCGCGCCGGACTACGCGTGCACGCCCACCGCGCCCAGCTCGGGCGACTACTACGCGGACTGTGTCGCGCGCGTGAATCAATTCCGGGCGTGCGTGTGCCTGCCGCCGCTCGTGCGCTGGAGTGACGGGGAGAGCTGCGCGGATCAGGACGCCGTGTACGATGCCGCCAACGGCGCTCACGCCGGCTTCATCGCCGGCATTTGCCCCGCCGAGGGAAGCGCCCAGGACGAGTGCCCGGGTTGGGGCTCGGCCACCCAGGTGGTCAGCCAGTGTCTACAGCAGATGTTCGACGAGGGCCCGCCCCCCGCGGCGACCTGCACGGGCGCCTGCTACCAGATGCATGGCCACTTCATCAACATGACGAATCCCCGCTACACGAAGATCGCGTGCGGCATCGCCACCGTGAACGGAAAGGTCACGGCCGTTCAAGATCTTCAATAGCCGCGGCCCACAAGGCAGTGCCGGTGCACTATTAGTACCTCGCCACAGAGGTATCAATCATGGGCCCGAGGCCTGCCGATCAACCTTCGTCCAGTCGGACGCGGATGGCGCCGCCGTCCAGGCTGAGACGGACCCGCCCGCCCGCCGACTCCGCGAACGAGTCGAACGCCGCGTCCTCGAGGTGGCGGGTCAGGATCGACACGAGCCCCCGCGCGCCCGTCTCGCGCTTCAGCCCCTCGGCGACCAGATGTCCGAGGACGTCGTCGTCGACGGCCAGCTCGAAGCCCTCGTCCTCGAACTCACGGACCAGCCGCTCCACCACGTTCGTGCGCAGGATGTCCATCAGCGTCTCCGCGTCGAGGGCCTCGAACGGAACGAAGCGACCGAAGCGCGCCAGCAGCTCGGGAAGAAACCCGAAGGTCTGCAAGTTCGCCAGATCCTCGACCTCGCCGCTCGTGAAGCTGACGGCAATTCCCGGCCGTGGGCGCGACCCCGGCGCACCCCGACCGAACCCGATGCGATCAGCGCTGCCTCGATCGCGAACGATCTGATGAAAACCCGAGAACGCGCCCGCGGCGATGAACGCCACGTCGGCCGTGGAGAGCACCAGATGGTCGCCGTAGGACGAGTGCGTGATCTCCATGGGCACGACGACGTCGGACGATTCGAGCATCTTGAGCAACTCCCGCTGCACGCCCATGCCCGTGACGTCCTTGGTCGTTCCCGCCCCCGCGAACACCGCGTTGTTCTGGCCCGACGCGATCTTGTCGAACTCGTCCAGGCAGACGACGCCGATCGACGCCAGCAGGGGGTTGTCGTCGGCCGCGTGGAGCAAGCGGGTCAAGATGGTGCTCGGATCCTGGCCGACATACCCGGTCTCCGAGTAGGTCGTGATGTCGATGATGACCGTCGGTAGGCGCAGGACGTGCTGGAACAGCAGCTCGACGAGGAACGTCTTCCCGCACCCCGTCGGTCCGGCCAAGAGGACGTTCGTCTTCGGCAGCAGCTGCTCGCGCTTCGCGCCGTCCAGATAGATTCGCCGGATGCGGCGCACGTGGCGGTAGGCGAGCAACGACACCGCGCGACGCGCCTCGCGCTGCCCGCGGTAGCCCAGCTCCTCCAGCTTCGAGAAGATCGCGCGTGGCGAAAGCACCGGCAGCTCGCGCACGAACTTGATGAAGTGCTCGAGGCCGGACTTGCGGTACTTCTTGAGCGGCTCCACGCCCCTTGAGGTTAACACCCCGGCCCCAGCCGACCACCCGATGATGGGGGCGCGATGTCGACTTCGGCGTCGAGGCCGACCAGCGCGTCTACCACCAGTGCAACCTGGCGGCGAGCGAAGCCCCGCTCGGGCCCTGACGAGATCGTGGATGAAAACTTGCCTCTTTCGTGGGAGGCCGTTGACGAAGGGGGGAACGACTGGGAGACTGCCGGCTCTTCGGGTCGTCAGCGGGACCCTCACCGGTTTATCGTCAGCCTTTTCTTCCAAGGAGCCGTCGTTATGTCCGAGTCTTTGTTCACCTCAGAAAGCGTCACCGAAGGTCACCCCGACAAGCTTTGCGATCAGGTCTCCGACGGCATCCTGGACGCCCTCCTCAAGGGCGACAAGGGTTCGCGGGTCGCCTGCGAGACGCTGACGAAGACGGGCTTCGTGATGGTGGCCGGCGAGGTGACGTCGAGCGCGCAGATCGACATCCCCAAGATTGTCCGCGGCGTGGTGAAGGAGATCGGCTACAGCAGCTCCGACATGGGCTTCGACTGGAAGACCTGCGGCATCATGGTCGCGCTCGAGCAGCAGTCGCCCGACATCGCCCAGGGCGTCGACGGCAAGGGGGTCTACACGCGCGACGAGCAGGGCGCGGGCGATCAGGGGATGATGTTCGGGTACGCCTGCGACGAGACGCCCGAGCTGATGCCGCTGCCGATCATGACGGCGCACAAGCTGGCCAAGCGTCTGGCGGAGGTTCGCAAGAAGGGTACGCTCGACTTCCTGCGCCCCGATGGCAAGAGCCAGGTGACGGTCCGCTACGCCGACGACGGACGCCCGCTGGCCATCGACGCGGTGGTGGTGTCCACCCAGCACAGCGAGTCCGTCAAATACAAGACCCTGAAAGAGCTGGTGATGGACGAGGTGGTGAAGCCGGTCGTCCCCACCGCCATGGTCTCCAGCAAGACGAAGTACTTCATCAATCCCACGGGGCGCTTCGTGGTGGGTGGCCCGATGGGCGACTCCGGGCTGACCGGCCGCAAGATCATCGTGGACACCTACGGTGGCATGGGCCGCCACGGCGGCGGTGCGTTTTCCGGCAAGGACCCGTCGAAGGTCGACCGCTCCGCTTGCTACTACGCCCGCTACATCGCGAAGAACATCGTCGCCGCCGGCCTGGCGCGCCGCTGCGAGGTGCAGGTCGCCTACGCCATCGGCGTGGCCGAGCCGGTGTCGCTGCTGGTGCACACCTTCGGGACGGGCGCCGTCGGCGAGGAGCGCATCGCCGAGATCGTCCGCGCCCACTTCGACTGCCGCCCCGGCGCGCTCATCCGCGAGCTGAACCTCTTGCGCCCCATCTACCAGAAGACGGCCGCATACGGTCACTTCGGCCGCAACGACCCCGATTTCGCCTGGGAGAAGACCAACAAGGCCGACGCGCTGAAGTCGGCGGCGAAGAAGTACTTCGCGGTCGGCGGCGGGACTGGCTCGAACGGCCACGCCGGTGGCGGCAACGGCAAGCCGCCGTCGCAGAAGCCCGCGAAGCGGCGCGGCGCCCAAGCCGCCACCGGCTCCGCCGCCTAACTGCGACTCCGCACACGGGAAGGGGCTTCGGCCGCTCCGAGGGCGACCTGAAAAGCGGCGACCGGCGCCGTCTGGTGGTAACTCTGTGGGCAAGCATGTCTGAATCCTGGGAGTCCCCCGTGCGGTCGGTCCGGATCCTGCGCGTGGCCTCGCTGGTCGCCTTGTCCGTGCTCGCCTTCGGTGCGCCCGGTCGCGCGGCCGCGGAGCACCGCCGCGTGGGCGCCCGCACGGGCATGCTGGAGGTCCCGATCGACGAGCTGTTGACGGCAGTGCGCCGCAAGGATCGGGCGGAGATCGGGCGACTCGCGGAGCGCATCGGCCCCGCGCGCCTCGCGGAGGCCTTGCGGCGCACCGACGCGCAGGTCGTCCAGGCGGCGCTGACGGGAATCGTCGCGCTGCCCGGGCGGGCGCGCCTGATCGGGGCGGTCACCGAGCTGCTGACGGTGTCCGACTTGACCATCGCCTCCGCCGCCGCCCGGACGCTGGGCGAGATCCTGGCGCCGGTGACGCTCGCCGAGCTCGAGGAGTGGGATGTCCCCGGCGACCTCGTCAGCGGGGCCTGCAGCGCCCTGCACACGGCGGTGCTGCTCCCCTCCAACTCGACGCTGGAACGCCTCGCGGCCCTGGAGGCCATGGGGGACGGCATGGCGGTGTGCCGCCCTTCCCCCGACCTCGTCGGCCTGTTGAAAGATCCCACGCCGTCGATTCGCCGAGCCGCCGCGCTGGTCTTGCGGCCGCAGCAGCGCCTGGCGACGGGTGGATTCGCGGCCGGGACCCGCGACGTCGACCCCTCGGTCGCGTCGGCGTCGGTCGCGGCGGTCTGCGAGGCCATCGCCGAGCCCGCGGCCTGGCCCAAGGGCGGCGTCCGGGAGCCCATCTGGGATCAGACCCGGCAGCTGGCGCGGCAGATGATCCTGGCGCCGGCGACCCCCGCGGACGACGCCGTCGAGATGCTGGACTGCCTGGACCCGACGCTCGCCGGCGATCGCCAGCTCCTCGACGGGATGCGCGCGCACCGCCGCACGCCGCTTGGTGAACGCGCCGCCGCGATCCTCGACCGGCCCCCCGGGCGGACCGCTCCGTGACGGGTCAGCTCGAGTCGGCACCCTCACCGCAGTCCGGTCAACCCCGCGCGCCGGACGCCGGCCGTGAGCTGGCCCGCGGCGCGCGGCGGGTCAGCGCGCTCACGATGTTGTCGCGCTTGCTGGGCCTGGCCCGGGAGCAAATCTTCGCCGTCACCCTCGGCGCCGGTGGAACCAGCGACGCATTCCTGGCGGCGTTCCGCATCCCCAACTTGCTGCGGGATCTCTTCGCCGAGGGGGCCTTGTCGACGGCGTTCGTGCCGACCTACGTGAAGACGCTGAAGCAAGAGGGCCGGCCGGCGGCGTTTCTGCTCGGCAACCGGGTGCTCACCACTCTGACGATCTACCTTGGAGGCCTGGCGCTCCTGGGCATGCTCTGGCCAGAGCCCGTCGTGCGGCTCGTCGCCACCGGCTTCTCGAAGGAGAAGGCCGAGCTGACCGCGCATCTCGTGCGCATCATGATGCCGTTTCTTCCCACGATTTCGCTGGCGGTCGTGGCGATGGGCGCGCTGAACGCGGAGGCGCACTACACGGCCCCCGGGTTGGCGTCATCGATGTTCAATATCGTGGCCATCGTGGGCGGCGGCGTCCTCTATTTCCTTGGACCATCCCCGCGCCTGGCCGTCACGGTGTGGGCGGCGCTGACGGTGGTGGGCGGGGTCGCGCAGCTCGTCGTGCAGCTCCCGACCTTGTGGCGGCTCGGCTGGCGGCCCCGCTTCAGGCCGGATTTGCTGCTGCGCAACTCCGGGACCCGACGCATCGCCGGTTTGATGGCCCCCGCCACCCTGGCCGTCGCCGCGGTCCAGATCAACGTCGTCGTGAACACATCCTTCGCCAGCCTGTGCGCCGAGGGCTCGATCTCGTGGCTCGGCTACGCGTTCCGTCTCATGCAGCTCCCCATCGGGGTCTTCGGGGTCGCGATTGGCACCACGTCGCTCACCCACCTGGCGCGCGACGCCGCCGCAAACGATCACGATGCGCTTCGGAAGACGTTGCGCCGCGGCATCCAGCTCGTGCTGTTCTTGACGGTCCCCTCGACGGTCGGTCTGGCCGTCCTCGGCCGACCGATCATCGGTCTCATCTTCCAGCACGGGCGGTTCAGCGCGCACGCCACCGTGGAGACCGCCCGCGCGCTGTCCGGATTCGCGGTCGGGCTGGCGGCGTATTCGGCCATCAAGGTGGTGGCGCCCGCGTTTTATGCGCTCGGCAAGACCCGCGTTCCCCTGTTCGCGAGCCTTGCCGCCGTGGCGTCGAACGTGCTCTGGAACGTCCTCACTTTTCGTCGGTTCGGCCACGTGGGGCTGGCAGTCGGGACGTCCATCGCGGCGATCGCCAACCTCACGGTGTTGATCGTCGCCTTCCAGGCGGAGGTGGGGGGCCTGTTGACGCGCGGCCTGACCGGGGGCGTGGCGCGGATCGGCCTGGCGGCGGCCGTCATGGCCGCTGCCATCTGGCCGCTCGAGCGTTGGCTCGTCACCGTGGTCCCGCAGGGCCCGGGAGGACGGGCCATCGACGCCCTGGTGCCGATCGTGGCGGGGGCGACGGTATATTTTAGCGCGGCGCGGATCTTACGGATCCCCGAGGCGAAGTCCCTCATGCGCCGGCCGACCTGAAGCAGCCCAGGAAGCACCGGCTGGCTGCCGCGGGTACCGCGGGTCAGAAGCGTTCGTGGGGCATGCGATCGCGCGGGCCCCGGAAGTACTGCATGGGCGAGTAAAACCGGAGGTTCGACACACGGCTCGTGTAGATGCACGCGTACGCCTCCACCTGCTCGCCGAACTTGCTGATCTCGTAGCCCTCCCTGAAGATCGGCCCCCAGTGGGGATTGAACGCGAGGTCGGTCTCGCGCTCGGCGAGGCGATGCTCGGCGTAGGTCTGCTTGAGCTCGACGCGCAGCCGATCGATGTCGCTCTTCACGACGTTTCTCGCCGTCTGAATCTCGACGCTCTCGGGGCGTTCGTCGTCCGCGCCAAGCCGTTGCAGCGCCCGCATCGCGGATTGCCGCTCGTTCAGCTCAGCGTCCAGCTGAATCAGCCGAGCGTCGAGCCGATCGAGGGCACCCAACCGAGGGCGAAGCAGGTCCGTTGTCGTGATCTCGTGCTCGAGCTCCTGCACCACCATGGCGGTGCGCCAGCTCGACGACTTCCGCGAACGCAGCATGTCGCCATAGATGTGATCCCCGATGAACAACACCTTGTCGCCCCCCACGCGGGCCCGCTCCTCGAACTGTTTCAGGTTGCCGCCCGAATAGACGCGGCCCCTGACGAAGGGCCCTGCCGACGGGCGCGACATCGGCACGCCCTCTCCGCCCAGCTCCACGAAGGGATTCTCCCCGGTGAAGAAGTCCGGCTTCGCCGCGGCCACCACGATGACGTCGAAGTAACTGCGCCACGACGGGTACGCGGCGAGCTGTCCGTCGAGCAGGTGGCTCATCACTGGGTCCGTATAGTCCCATGCCGAGTTCGTCAGCAGGAACAAGTGCTTGCCGGATGAGCGCAGCTTGTGCAGCGTCTCGGCCAGGTGGAGATCGCGCTCGATGAACTCCGGCATTCGCGTGCGAACGATCTCTTTTATCGATCCGTCGCGATGGGCGAAGTCGATGCATTCGCGGATGTGATCCCACAGGGCCAGGTAGTCCGGCTTGTCGCCGCGGCGGTCGAAGTAGTCGACCAGTCCGGCGTAGAGCACCGCCTCGGGCAGCGCGAACAGCGAGTCGATCCAGGCGTAGCGCCGCGTGGACAGACGCATCCGTTCGCGCTGGTACAGCGCCGCCACCTTCTCGCGTTCGAGGTCGACGAGCCCGTGGCGCGCCCGCCCGGGGAACCCATAGCGGTCGGGCTTGAAGATGTTTCCATTCGCGCGATCGATGACCAACCCGCGGATGGCGAGCGCCGGGTCGTAAGACAGCCCGCGAATCTCCTCGGGATAGCCCTTGTTCTGGCACAGCTTGTCCAGCGTCGCGCGCATGGACAGCTCCTCGATGCGGGCCTGGTCATAGATCGCCAGCGTGTAGTCCATATCGAACCCGACCATCTCGATCTTGTCGAGGCGGAGGTTCCGATTCACGTAAACGCGGGACTGGCGCGGTATCTCGAGCGAGCGAGGCACCGATGAAAAACCATCGATCCCCAGCGGCCGTTCGACCGTCGCTCCGACGGTTGACATCGCTTTCATGTTAGCACCGAATTCCGGCTGAGGTACGAGGCGCCCGTGGACTGGTAGAGTCGAGCGCGTGAAAGTCGCGCTTGGCCAGATCAATCCGACGATCGGTGATTTCGACGGAAATCGTCGATTGATTGAGGCCGCCACGGTGGACGCGGCGCGCGCAGGCGCAGCGCTGGTCGTGTTCCCCGAGCTGGCGCTGTCCGGGTACCCGCCCAAGGACCTGCTCGAACGCCAGGGCTTCCTGGCGGCGGCCGCCAACAGCCTGACCGCCCTCGCGCGCTGGCAGTCCCACGACCCGGGCACACCCGGGATCATCGTCGGGTTCCCCGAGGTGCTGCCGCTCCCGCCCGGGGCGGCGCCCATCGGGCTGCCCATCGCGAACGCCGCCGCCCTCCTCGACGGGGGCCGGGTCACCGGGGTGCGGCGCAAGTCGTTGCTCCCCACGTACGATGTGTTCGACGAATGGCGCTACTTCGCGCCCGAGACGGCGCCGCAGGTCATTGGCTTCCGGGGTCGGCGGCTGGCGCTCTCGATCTGCGAGGACATCTGGAACGACGGCGACTTCTGGCCGCGGCGCCTCTACCGCGACGACCCCATCGAACACCTGGTGAAGGCAGGCGCCGATCTGATCGTGAACATCGCCGCATCGCCGTTCACGCTGGAGAAGCGGACCTTGCGGCCGCGCATGCTGGCAGCCACCGCCCGCCGCTGGGGCGTGCCGCTGGTGTTCGTGAATCAGGTGGGCGGCCAGGACGATCTGATCTTCGATGGCGCGAGCGCGGTGTTCGACGGCCGAGGGGGCGTCCTCGCCGAGGCGCGCGAGATGGCGCCCGATCTGGTGATCGCCGAGGTCGATTCAGCGAGCGACGGAGCATCGTCTGCCGCCCCCCGCGCCTCGCTGGAACAGGTGGCGCTCGACGCGCTGGTGCTGGGCACGCGCGACTACGCGCGGCGGTGCGGCTTTTCGCGGGCCCTGCTTGGCGTGTCGGGCGGGATCGATTCGGCGCTGGTCGCGTGCGTGGCAGCGCGCGCCCTCGGCCCACGCAACGTCCTCGGCGTCGCCATGCCTTCCCGCTTTTCCTCGCCCGGTTCGGTGACGGACGCCCGCGCCCTGGCGACGGCGCTCGGGATCGACTTCGAGCTGATCGCGATCGAGCCGATGTTCGCGGCCTATCTCGACGCGCTCGATCCGGTGTTCGAGCGGGGCGCGGCGCAGGACCTCCCGGGCGCGCCGGAGTTGACCAGCGAGAACTTGCAAGCGCGGGTCCGCGGCGCCATCCTGATGGCGCTCTCGAACCGCCAGGGACGGTTGCTGCTCTCCACGGGAAACAAGAGCGAGGTGGCCACCGGCTACTGCACGCTCTACGGTGACATGGCGGGGGGGCTGGCGGTCATCAGCGATGTCCCCAAGACCATGGTTTACCGCCTGGCCCGCGCCGTCAACGAAGGTGGCGCGATCATCCCGGCGGCGACCCTGACGAAACCTCCCTCGGCCGAGCTGCGTCCCAACCAGACCGATCAGGACTCGCTGCCGCCCTACGACTTGCTGGACGCGATTCTCGAAGCCCACCTCGAACGGGGCATGGACACGGACGCGCTCCTCGCCGCGGGGTTCGACCCCGCCGTGGTCGGCGACGTGCTTCGCCGCGTGCGCACGAGCGAGTACAAGCGCCGCCAGATGCCGCCGGGCCTGAAGATCACCGGCAAGGCCTTCGGCCCAGGCCGGCGGATGCCCATCGCGCAAGCCTGGCAAGGCTGACCACGACCTGGCCGCGAGCACCGCGGCTTGACTCGATCGACCCGCTGAGTAGAGTCCCGGCGCTTTACCGACATCTCCTTCTGGTCCCAGGTAACGTCTCGGGAGGTCACATGCGCGCCGTCATCACTGTATTGCCCGGAGACGGGATTGGCCCCGAGGTCACGACCGAGGGGGTGAAGATCCTGAACGCGGTCGCGAAGCGTTTTGGCCACGACTTCACCACGCGCGAGGCGTTGATCGGCGGCGCCGCCATCGACGCGACCGGGACCGCGCTCCCCGATACCACTCTCGAGCTGGCGCGCGGCGCCGACGCCGTCCTGCTCGGGGCAGTCGGCGGCCCGAAGTGGGACGATCCGAGGGCCAGGGTCCGCCCCGAGCAAGGATTGCTCGCGATCCGCAAGGGCCTCGGCCTCTACGCGAACCTGCGGCCCGTCGCCGTGAACTCCAAGCTGCTCGGCGCGTCCACCCTGCGCCCCGAGGTCCTGAACGGCGTCGACATGATTGTGGTCCGCGAGCTCACCGGCGGCATCTACTTCGGCGAGAAGCGGCGCGACGAGAACAGCGCCTCCGATCTGTGCGTGTATACCGTGGCAGAGGTGGAGCGTATCGTGCGCGTGGCGGCGAAGCTCGCGCGCGGGCGGAGGAAGAAGCTGACCTCCGTGGACAAGGCGAACGTGCTCGAGACCTCACGGCTCTGGCGAGAGGTCTCGACGCGCGTGATGCGCGATGAGTTTCCGGAAGTCACGTTGTCGCACATGCTGGTCGACGCTTGCGCGATGCACCTCATTCGCCGCCCCACGGACTTCGACGTCATCGTCACGGAGAACATGTTCGGCGACATCCTGACCGACGAGGCGTCGATGCTCGCTGGCTCGATGGGGATGCTCCCATCGGCCTCGCTCGGCGAGGGAACGCGCGGATTGTTCGAGCCCATTCACGGCTCGGCACCCGATATCGCGGGGAAGGGAATCGCGAATCCTTACGCGACGATTCTGAGCGTCGCGATGTTGTTGCGGCACTCGTTGTCGCTCGCGGCCGAGGCGGAGGCCGTCGAGCGCGCGGTCAATGGCGCGATCGCGGCCGGCGTTCTGCCGGGGGACATCGCGAGCGCGGCAGGCGTGGCCGCGGCGGGAACGGCTGCCGCGGGCGACGCTGTCGTGCGCGGCCTGCTAGCCCTCTAGATCCCCCGCGGGACGGCCCGTGCGAGCTAACGCCGCGCGCGCAAATTCCGTCGCTGACAATCGAGTGTGATTGTCACCTACCTTTTCGTCACTATTTCAGGGAGACGAAAAAGCCGCGCCTCCGATCATCTCGACTTCCATGCGGGCGATTGATATTCTGAATTACTAAGAAAGTGCCGCTCCGGTGTCGTCCTTGTCTCACGGTTATCGTCTCGGCAGAGCAGTACGGCGCCTCTCGCACGAATCGAACGTCTTCATTTCGGTAGGTGCTTTGCCGCGCCACTGTCCGTGAACCAAGGAGAACGCAGATGGGAACGAGGCTCTACGTAGGCAATCTGTCGTACAACGTCACCGAACCGGAGCTGCGCGAGGCGTTTGGCGAGGGCGGTCGCAATGTCGTCGAGGTCAAGATCGTCATGGATCGGGAGTCCGGTCGCCCGCGAGGTTTTGCGTTCGTCGAGATGGGCAGTGCTGACGATGCGGCCGCGGTGATCGAATCGCTGAACGGACGGTCGATTCAGGGTCGCCCCATCAACGTGAGCGAGGCCCGTGAGCGAACGCCGCGTTCGGGCGGTGGTGGGGGCGGCTATGGCGGCGGCGGTGGTGGCGGCTACGGCGGTGGTGGTGGTGGTGGTGGCGGCTACGGCGGCGGTGGTGGCGGCTACGGTGGTGGCGGCGGTGGCGGTGGCCGCGGTGGCGGTGGCCGCGGCGGCGAGGGCGGCGGCGGTCGCGGCGGCCGCGGTCGTCGCGGCGACTGGTAGCCGCGCGGTCAGCCCGCGCGAACCTGGGGCAATCGTCCGATAGAACCGGCTTCAGCGCATGTAACCAGCTGCCGCGCGGCCAGGCGGCCAGCGCTCGAATCGCGGCAACCGCCGCTTGGCGGCGCTCGGCGGGCGCGTGGCTCGGCGTGGCCCTCCGGCCGCGAGTTCTTCGGTGGCCACATCCTGCCGGGGCGCGGTACTCAGGACCCGGGTCCTAGTCGCGCCGGCGTCGACGAAGACCGGGGAGGGCCCACGGGAGGGGCGAAGCCCCTTCCGTGAGCGGCGGAGCCGCGTCTAGGCCTTCTCGTCCAGGTAGAAAACGGTGATGGCGAGGCAGTGAAACGCCTCGTCCGAGGACTGCGTAACGATGGTGTCCACCACCTTGCACTGGGGATGCTCACGCACCCAGATCGTGACCTTCTCCCCTAGGTTCTCGCGCTCCTGCGCCATGGTGGCCGAGAATACCTTCACGCCATTGAAGCGGGCCGTCGTGTGGTTCTGCTGCTGTACCATAGGTTGTCTTTTTTCCTCGCGTCCAATCGGGAAGCCTAAGCTGTCGCCGTGCCGAACCGATCGCGTCACCGTGACGGATGATCCGCTCCTACTATTGTGACCTCGAATTTGGCCGTCGGGGTCCCGGACGGTTCCCTTTACAAAAACATTTGTGTCGTCCTCATGACGACATTTCTTCATATAGCAACGATTCCAGGATGACCGCAATCCCCTGTCCCCCTCCTATGCATGCGGCGCCTACCCCGAGGCGGACCCGCCGCCGACGCATCTCATAGAGGAGGTGTGCCATGATTCGGGCTCCCGACGCCGCCAGCGGGTGCCCAAGCGCGATGGCGCCCCCGTTGACGTTCGTCCGGTCCATCGGTAGCCCAAGCTCGTTCGCGACGGCCAACACCTGCGGGGCGAACGCCTCGTTCACCTCGAACAGGTCGATCTGCCCGAGCGCGAGGCCCGCCCGCGCGAGCGCCAGCTTGATCGCTGGGACGGGCCCCATCCCCATCAGCGTCGGTTCGACCCCACTCATCCCCCAGCTCACCAGACGCCCGAGCGGCCTGAGGCTGCGGGAATCCGCGAGCTCCCGGCTGACGGCGATCAGCGCCCCGGCACCATCCGCGATCCCGGACGCGGTGCCCGCGGTCACCGTGCCGCCCTGTCGAAACACCGGCGCCAGCTTCGCCAGCCCCTCGGCGGTGGTCTCGGGCCGCGGATGTTCGTCGCGCGCGAAGCGAACCGTACCTTTCCTCGTCTTCACGTCGAGGGGAGCGATCTCGTCCTCGAACGCGCCGGCGCGGTCCGCGGCCGCCCAGCGTCGCTGGGAGTCGAGCGCATACGCATCCGCGGCGGCGCGGGTGATGCCGTGGCGCGCGGCGACGTTCTCGGCGGTTTCCCCCATCGAGCAACCGGCGTGGCTGTCCGTCAGCGTGCTCCACAAGAGATCCTCGAGCGGCGGCGCCTTCCCGAGCGCGAGGCCCCAGCGGGCACCGCGCACCACGTGGGGCGCGAGGCTCATGGACTCGGTGCCGCCGACCAAGCACACGTTCGCGTCACCCGTCCGGATCTCCTGCGCCGCGGACACCAGCGCCTGAAAGCCCGAGCCGCACAGACGGTTGACGGTCAGCGCAGGGACCGAGACGGGGAGGCCGGCGCGGAGCCCGACGTGTCGAGCACAGTAGACATCCTCGGGCGTCGTCTGGGCGACACAGCCGAAGATCACCTGATCGAAATCAGCGGGGGCGAGCCCTGACTGGGCGATCGCGGCCGTCGCGGCGGCGACGCCCAGATCCGTCGCCTTGACGTCCTTCAGGGCGCCCCCAAAAGCTCCAAACGGGGTGCGCTTGGCGGCGACGATGAAGACATCTCGCGCCGACGATCGCTGCGGCTCGCCGCTCGGCACGTAGTTTAGGATTTCGTCCCGGGCGCCGGCCCGCCGCCACCGCCGGATTGCGCTTCGCCCCCCCCCGACGCCTCGGGCAAGGCGGCGCGCGCGGCGGGCATCGGCCCGAGGCCCATCTTCGCCTTCAGCTCAGCCAGCGCGTGGTCCGAGCCCACGCCGCTGTCGAGCGCCTTGAATTTCTGCTGCAAGGTGTCCCCCGCCAGCTCGCCGCCGAGCTCCGTCGAGGCGTCCGCCTCCGCCTCGATCTGGTCGACCTTCTGGCTCATGCGGGCGAAGCTGTCGAAGGCGTTCGTGTCCGAAAGGCCGCGCATCGTATCTTGAATGGCCTTCTGCGCCTCGGCGCGCTTTTGGCGCGCGATCAGCAAGTCCTTCTTACGCTTCGCCTCTTCGATCTTGTCGTTCAGGGAGCGGAGCTGACCCTTCAAACTCTCGACCGCGTCCTTCTGAAGCTGCCATTGCTTGCCGAGCTCCCCGGACATCTTGTCGTGCTCTTGCTTGCGCGTCAGCGCCTCCTTGGCCAGCGCGTCGTCGCCGGCGCGCACGGCGAGCATCGCCTTGCGCTCCCACTCCTTCCCAAGCTCGATCTGGTCATCCCACTGCTTCTTCAGACGCTTTTCGTCGGCGATCGAAACGGCGACTTGCTTCTTCGCCTCGACCAGCTGGTTCTGCATGTCGACGACGATCTGATTCAGCATCTTCTGCGGATCTTCCGCCTTGGAGATCAGATCGTTCAGGTTCGATTTGATGAGCGTGCCGAGTCTGGAGAAGATTCCCATGAGGTTCCTCGAAAGGGTTTGACCGCGTCTCTAGGCCGGGCCAGCGGGAGGGCCATTCCAGCGGGACAGCACCGGGTAGTGCCGGGCGATGGCCATCGAAGCGTCGTCGATGACCGCCTGGAACTCGTTGAAGTCCAGGTTCTCGAGCTCGAGGGCGTGGACGATGACCACCGACTCGCCCTCCAGACCGAACGCGCCGTGAACCATCTCCTTCGTGTTCAACGACAGCAGCGTGCGGAACAGCCCCTCGCGATCGGTCTTGGGGAGATCCATCACCTTGACACGAAAAACCACGACAGGACCGGCTATGGAAACGACAAAATTGTCGCAGCTCTCGAGCTTCAACAGCCAAATTCCGGGCTTCACCTGCTCGTACGGAACCCCGACCTTCATCAGGTAGGACTCGATGTCCTCCGCTGTCTTCATGGCCAAAGGGTAGTCCATCATGCTGGTCGGGACAACGAAAACGCCGCGACGCCGACCCTCGGCACCATTGGCGAGGTTATTGAATCGCGGTAGGGTATGTGGTACCCGAACCAAGGCAAGATGAAGAGTCCCGCCCAGCTCCCTCGCCACGTCGCGGTCATCATGGATGGCAACGGTCGCTGGGCCCAAAGACGCGGCTTGCCGCGCGTCGAAGGCCACCGGCGCGGTGCGCGCTCCGTCAAGGAGGTGGTGCGGGCGGCCCGCGAGATCGGCCTGCGCGCGCTGACCCTCTACGCGTTCTCGTCGCAGAACTGGGATCGGCCGCCCGAAGAGGTGGCGACCCTGATGCAGCTCCTCCGCGACTACGTGATCGACGAGCGAGCCGAGATCATGGACAACGGGATCCGTCTCATCGCCATCGGAGACGTCGATCGCCTGCCCGATTTCGTGCGCGCTCCGCTCGAAGCGCTCATGCGCGACTCCGCGGGAAATCGCTCGATGACGCTCTGCTTGGCGCTGTCCTACGGGGGGCGGGAGTCGATCGTCTCGACGACGCGCGCGCTGTGCGAAATGGCGGCGCGCGGGGCGCTGCGCCCCGAAGACGTCACCGAGGACCGCTTCTCGGCCTCCCTCCAGACAGGGGGGTTACCCCAGCTCGACTTGCTCATCCGGACGTCTGGCGAGGAGCGCCTGTCGAACTTTCTCCTGTGGGAGGCGGCGTACGCCGAGCTGTACTTCACCGACACTTACTGGCCGGACTTCGGCCGCGAGCACCTGCTCCAGGCGCTCGAATCGTTCGACAGCCGCGAGCGTCGCTTCGGCCGCACCCCCGAGCAGATTCGGAGCGTGGGCTAGTGCGGCAAGGCCGCCGCAAGTCGGGCTCGGCGCGCTGAGGGCGCCGGTTCCCCATGTCCAACCTTGCCAGCCGAGCGCTGAGCGGCGCCGTCGCGCTTCCGCTGCTGACCCTGCTGATCCTCTGGGAGCGCCGGATCGGATTCGGCGTGCTGATCCTGGTGTGTTCGTTCATCGGCATGCGCGAATTCAGCGCGATGCTGCTGCCGAACCTGCCGAAGCTGGCTCGAACGGTGGTGGTACTCGCGGGCGCTGGCCTGACAGCGGGACTCTATTTTCGCCCCGAGCTGGCGTTGCTGTGGTTTCTGGCCGCCTTGGTCCTCGGGGCGAGCATAGTGCTGCTCGCCCCGGGAGAGATCGCCGGAGCGGGCGCCCGGCTCGGCCTCGTGGTCCTCGGCCTCCTCTACGTCGGCGCGCTGACGGCGCCGCTCGGCCTCCTTCACCGGCTGCTGCCCGACGGTCCGTACTGGGTCTTGACGGCCATCGGAGCCACATTCGCGAACGACACGGGGGCCTACTTCGCGGGCCGCGCGCTCGGACGCCACAAGCTCTATCCGGCCATCTCGCCTGGAAAGACCGTCGAGGGGGCCTGCGGGGGCCTTGCCGCCTCGATCGCCGCCCTGTTCTTGTTTCGCGCCACGTTCTTTCACGCCCTCACCCTCGCCGACTGCCTGATCGTCTCGATTCCGGCCGCGGTCCTCGGCCCCACGGGTGATCTGGTCGAGTCGATGCTCAAGCGTGCCGCGGGCGTCAAGGACTCGGGCCGCCTCATCCCTGGACACGGCGGCCTCCTCGATCGCCTCGACGCCCTCCTGTTCGTCAGCGCCTGGGTCTACACGTACGCGCTGCACCTCCGCTAACCCGAGGCGCGAACGGCCACGCCCTGGGCCGCGTGCTCAAAACGACAAACCCCCGCGGCAGAAATGCCCGCAGGGGTTGGCCAAACTAAGTTAGGTTGTAAGGGATAAGCGTAAGAAAATTTGTAAAGCTATCTTTAGCAACCGAGGGCGGACTTAAGCGATTAGCGTCCCTGGTTGCGCCTTCTAAGACCACACCGTCTCGGGGATTGGCCGCGCCGGTGTGATGGGAGGAGGGAGCCAGAAAATGAGGCCGGTAAGTTTATAAAAACTCACTTCCTGGCTTCCGTCGTACGCCCGCCACTCAAGCAAGCGATGTGCCGACCCCGCCGAAGTGGCAAAAGTCTTTGAGTTGCTTCGATTTCCGTGTTAGACGAGCCGCTCGGTCGCGAATGCCCTCCCATGAACCCTGACATTTCCGTCAGCCCGCCTTCGAGCGGCACGTAAAATTTGATAGCTGCCTGAATGTCGAGCCTTCTCGTCATCAACGCCGACGGCCCCGAAACACGGGTCGCGCTGGTCGAAGACGGCCTCCTGGGAGAGCTGTACATCGAGCGCAAGCGCGAGCGCGGCATCGCCGGAAACATCTACAAGGGTCGCGTCGAGCGCGTGCTGCCCGGTATGCAGGCCGCCTTCGTGAACATAGGCGCGGAGAAGTCTGCCTACCTGCACGTGTCGGACGTGCGCGGGACGCCGGATGATCTGAAGCGGCTCTTCTCCGGCGATGCCACAAAGGCTTCGGACGACGAGGACGAGGAGGAGGCGGACCGCAAGCGCGCTTCCGGCGGCGCGCGCATCGAGGAGCTGCTGAAGGAAGGCCAGGAGATCGTCGTCCAGGTGACGAAGGAGCCCATCAGCACCAAGGGGGCCCGCACGACACGCTACGTTTCGCTTCCCGGACGCCACCTGGTGTTCATGCCGACGGTGGACCACATCGGGATCTCCCGCCGCATCGCCTCGGATCGCGAGCGACGCCGCCTGCGCGACATCGTCGAATCCATGCGCCCGCCGGGCTCGGGGTTCATCGTGCGGACGGTGGCGGAGAACGTCTCCGAAAAAGAGCTGAAGTCGGACATGGAGTTCCTGATCAAGCTCTGGAACGAGGTCGTGAAGCGCTCGGAGTCGGGACGGTGCCCCGCGCTGATCTACAACGATCTCGACCTGCTGCTGCGCACGGTGCGCGACATGTTCACGCCCGACGTCGAGAAGTTGATCATCGACTCCCGCGTGGAGTACGACCGGGTGAAGAAGTTCATCGCGGCGCTGATGCCCGACTTCACGGGCCACATCGAGCTCTACGACGGCGCCGATCCCATCTTCGACGGTTACGGCATCGAGATCGAGATTGATCGGGCGCTGGAGCGCAAGGTCTGGCTGAAGTCCGGCGGTTACCTGATCGTCGACGAGATGGAAGCGCTGACCGCCATCGACGTGAACACGGGGCGGTTCGTCGGCAAGTCCAGCCTGGAAGACACGATCACGAAGACGAACCTCGAGGCCTGCCGCGAGGTGGCCGAACAGCTGCGCATTCGCTCCATCGGGGGGATGATCGTCGTCGATTTCATCGACATGGATCGCCCCAACAACCGGGAGAAGGTGACGCGGGCGTTCAACGACCACCTGCGGCGGGACCGCTCGAAGGCGACGGTGACCCGCATCTCGGAGCTCGGGCTCATCGAGATGACCCGCAAGCGGACGCGCGAGTCCCTGTTGCACAGTTTGACCGAGCCTTGCACTTACTGTGAGGGCAAGGGTTACACGAAGTCCCGCAACACCATCGCCTACGAGCTGCTGCGCGAGATCAGGCGGCAGGGCGATCTGATCGAGACCGACACCATCATCATCGAGGCCCACCCAGTCGTGGCCGAGGTGCTGTCCACGACCGACCACGGGTTCATCGAGGACCTGGAGAAGCGCTTGCAAAAGCGCCTCATGGTGAAGGCGCGCTCCTCGTTCCACATGGAGGACTTCGAGATCCATTCGCCGGGCGAGAAGGCGATCGAGAAGTCGGACGTGGCGGGCGCCCGCGACCGCGACGAGCCGAAGCGGCGCAAGCGGCGCAAGCGGGCGCTCGGCTCACCCGCGGACGTCGAGGCGCTGCTGGCGGAGGAAGAGCTGTCGGCGGTGAACCCCGAGGGCCTCGCGCACGAGGAAGCCGAGCAATCCGCCGCCGCCGCCGCCGCCGCCGCGACGAACGGTGTGGCTTCCCCCGGCGGGACGTCGGGCTCGCACGGTAGCGGCGAGGCGGCGACGCCAGCGGGAGCTTTCGAGGTCAAACCGGACGAATAGGGACAGCCGATGGGAGCCGGGGCGCGGGTTTGCTTCGTTTGTCTCGGCAACATCTGCCGTTCGCCCACGGCCGAGGCGGTCATGCGGCACCTCGTGGCCGAGGCCGGCCTCGCGGACAGGATTCAGGTCGAGAGCGCGGGGACCGGCGACTGGCACGTCGGCGAGCTGCGCGACCCGCGCAGCCGCTCGGTGGGCGAGCGGCGCGGAGTCCCCTTGCGCGGGCGAGGCCGGCAGTTCGTTGCGGCCGACTTCGCGCGCTTCGACTGGGTGCTCGCCATGGACGGAAAAAACCTGGCCGACCTGGACGCGATGGCCCCCGATGAGGGAGCGCGGACGAAGATTCACCTTCTCCGGTCTTTCGAGCCTGCCGGCGAGCGCGCCGACGACGTCCCCGATCCCTACTACGGCGGGGCGGACGGGTTCGATCGCGTCTTCGACATCTGCCTCCTGGCTTGCCGGGGCCTCCTCGAGAGGATCCGCGCCGATCTCGGGGCCTGAACATGAACGACGCCCTGACCAGAGCTATCGGCGAGGCGCTGGGCGCCCCGGTGGGGCAGGCGCGACCGCTGTCGGGCGGAGACATCAACGAGGCCTATGCGATCACCCTAGGCGACGGGCGAACGTGCTTCGTCAAGACGAATCGCGCGCCTCCGTCGGGTATGTTTCGGGCCGAGGCGCGGGGCCTCGCCTGGCTGGCGGAAGCGCAGGCCGTTCGCGTTCCGGCGGTGGTCGCAGCCGACGAACGCTTCTTGATCCTCGAGCTGGTGCAACCGGGGCGACCGTCGCCGACGTTCGACGAGGAGCTGGGCCGGGCGCTCGCGGCGCTGCACCAAGCTCGGCCGCCGACGTTCGGCCTCGACCATGACAACTTCATCGGGCGCTTGCCGCAGTCGAACCAAGCCGCGGACACCTGGTTGGACTTCTACCGCGACGAGCGGCTAACGCCCCAAATCAGGCAGGCCTCGGACGCCGGTCGGGTGTCCCCGGGCATGCGCCGCGCCTTCGCGCGGCTGCTCGAGCGACTCGGCGAGCTCGTCGGCCCGCCCGAGCCGCCAGCACGCCTCCACGGCGATCTGTGGGGTGGAAACCTGATGTGCGACGAGGGCGGAAACCCGTGCCTCATCGACCCCGCCGTCTACGGCGGCCACCGCGAGATGGATCTGGCGATGATGCGCCTGTTTGGGGGGTTCCGCGAACGCACGTTCGCGGCCTACGCCGAGGCGTATCCGCTCTCGACCGGACACGCGGCGCGGGTGGCCCTCTACCAGCTCTATCCGCTGCTCGTGCACGTCAACCTCTTCGGGGGTTCGTACGCGGCCTCGGTCGAGGCGGCGCTGGCCTCGCTATCGTGAAAAGGACCCTGAGGGTCCTTTAGATCCCCCGCGGGACGGCGCGTGCGCGCAGAGCTCGCACGCGCCAACGCGTTTGATCTAGCAGCGAGTGGCTCAACTTCTTTGGGAGCGATGCCGATGTCACCGGGGCGTCCCCCGCCCATGTCAGTCAACCCGTTTTCAAATCGTATCGCGCGACGCGCGGCCGCCGCCGCGGAGGCGCCAACAGCTCCGCTGGGCGTGCTGGAGATGTCGCTGGACACGCTCGGCAACATCGTCCGCACCATCGGTGAGTTCGCCCTCGACCAGGAGGACGTCGACACGACCTCCTTCACTCAGGTCGCGGAGCAATGGGCGCAGCACATCCTCGTGGGCGCGCCACCGCCGGGCGCCGACTCGGCGGGCTCGGAGGCGCGCCGCGACTGGGCTGGCGTCCGTGAGTTCGTCCGCGACTACTGCAAGAACAGCTCGACCCACGCGCGCACCGTCATCACCGACTTGCGCCAGGTGGTCTGGGTCTTCATCCAGAACCTCAGCCAGACGGTCTCTCACTCCGCCGCGGCCGACGAGCGCATCCGCGAGCACATGGGGCGCCTCGAGCTGGCCGCGCAGAACACCTCTTCCACGTCGTCGACCGCCGATCTGAAACGCGAGGTCCTCTCCACCGTCGTCGCTGTCGCGAAGGTGATGGAAGAGCGCAAACGGATGGACCACGAGCGCGTCGAGGATCTCGGCGCGACGGTCCGAAAGCTCGGACAGGAGCTGGAGTCGGTGCGAAAGGAGAGCGAGGTCGATCCCTTGACCCGGCTCTACAACCGGAAGGCGTTCGACGCCTTCCTGGCGCGTACCGTCGAGCTGTCGCACGCATTCGAGCAGCCCGCTTGCCTGATGCTCGTGGATCTCGACCGCTTCAAGCCCATCAACGACACGTTCGGCCACCAGATGGGTGACTTCGTGCTCTCGAAGCTGGCGGACGCGCTCTCGCGCATCTTCCTTCGGAAGAACGACCTGGTCGCGCGTTACGGAGGCGACGAGCTGGCGGTGGTGCTGCGTGAAACGACGGTGGCCGACGGCCGCATGCTGGCGGAACGCCTGCTGCGCGCCGTGCGCGCGATTCGCATCGAGCGCGAGGGGACCTCCATCGGGCTGAGCGTCTCGATCGGGATCGCGGATCTGCGCGCGGACGAGACCGCGACCACCTGGTTGGAGCGCAGCGATAGGGCGCTCTACCGGGCCAAGAACGCCGGCCGCGATCAGGTCGCCAGCGAGACCTGACGACCCGATCGCACCGCCGCTTGCGCCGCGGCCCGCCGGCTATAGGTGAGCGGTCCGCGCGGCAGCGAACAGGGGGCCGAGCGGTGGCGTCTCGCCGAGCGCTAGCTCGATGGCCCGCGCCGCTTGATGCACCAGCATGCCCAGGCCGTCGCTGTAGCGCGCCACCCGGCCCCGGACCGCGCGACCGAGCGGGCTCGGACCCCGGCTGCCGTAGGCCATCTCCAGCACGACGGTGTCTCGATCGATGGACGTGATGCCCTCGGCCGCCACGGGGTCCGCCCATGCGGCCGCAGGCACGGACGACACGAGCGAGCGCGCGCCGGCGAGAGCGCCGGCGAGCCCCCCTTCGCCCCAGGCCACGGCGCGCGCCAGCCGCCGCCGTTGGAAAGGAATTCGATCCACCAACGCCTGGGCCGCTTCGAGGCGTCGCGCCACCACCCGCACGCGCGCCCCTGCCGCCGTGAGCGCCTCGATCGCTCCCGCGGCGGCCCCGCCCGCTCCTACGAGGACGACGTCCTGGCCCCCCGCGTCCGCCGCCAGGTCCGAGAGCGCCGCCAGGAGCCCGTGGCCGTCCGTGTTCGCGGCGTGGATGAGCCCGGGCGCCCCGGGCTCGAACACCAGTGTGTTTGCGGCGGCGCAATGCCGAACCATCGCCGAGTGGGTCGTCGCCAGCGTCGCGGCCGCCCCCTTGTGTGGAATGGTCACGTTCACATACTGGAAGCCGCGGGATCCGAGCGCCGCCACCTGCGCCTCGAACTTCCCCGGCTCCACGCTGATCGCCTCGTAGCGCCCCTCCAACCCGAGGGCGCGATAGGCCGCGTTGTGGATTGCGGGAGATCGGCTCCGCGAAACATCGCCGCCCAGCACGGCCGCCTGGATCACGATTGGTCCGCCTCTGGAACCGGAGGCGAGACGCCGGGCTCGGTCGCGGTCACGGTCGCGGCTATCTCACCGGTTCGCAGCGCTACCCGCACCGGCGCGCCCGCGTCCACGTGCCTGGCATCGGTCAGCAGATGTCCGTCGGGCCCGAAGGTCAAGCTATAGCCGCGATCGAGGACCCGACGGGGGGAGAGCGCCCCGAGCTTGTGCTCGATGGCCCGCAGCGGCTCGCGTCGCCTGGCCAGCTCGCGTCGCCCCGCGGTCTCGAGTTGCTGGGCGAGGCGGGCGAGCGCGCTCTTCTGCGCGGCGATCCGTCGGTGGGGATGGGCCCGCGACAGGGCGACCTCGGTGGCGGCAAGCTCCGACCGCAGCCGGGCCAGACGGCGCGCGGCCGCGCGATGCGCGCGCGCCAGCAGATCATCGACGCGCTGACGCCGCTCATCGACGATTCGCCGGGGGTCACCGAGCCGGGCCCGGGCCCGCTCCACGACCAGCCGTTGCTGGCGAAGCTGCGCCGTGGTGCCACGCGCCGCCCGCCGGCCGAGGACGGCCAGATCGGCGCGCAGGTCGGTCATCACGGGCACCGCCAGCTCGGCCGCCGCCGACGGCGTCGGCGCCCGCACGTCCGCCACGAAATCCGCGATGGTGAAATCGGTCTCGTGCCCGACGGCCGAGATGACGGGAACCCGGCACGTGAAGATGGCGCGCGCCAGAGCCTCGTCGTTGAACGCCCACAAGTCCTCCATCGAGCCCCCGCCGCGCGCCAGAATTATGACGTCGACGGTCGACACGCGCGCCAGACGCTCGAGCGCGGCCGCGATCCCGAGGGCGGCGCCGGGGCCCTGCACGGGCACGGGCGCCAGCAGGATCGACGCTGGAAACCGACGGTGCGCGACCCGAATGATGTCGCGAACTACGGCGCCCTGGGGCGACGTCACCACGCCGATGCGACGCGGGAGAAACGGCAGACGCCGCTTCCGCTCCTGAGCGAACAGGCCGGCGGCCTGCAGCTTCTGCTTCAGCTGCTCGAACGCGAGCCCCAGCGCGCCCGCGCCGGTCGGCTCGATCTCGATCACGGACATCTGAAAGCGCCCGCGGCCCTCGTAGATCGTCAACCTGCCCCGCAACCGGACGGCCATCCCGTCCTGCGGTTGGAAACGAAGCCTGGAGGCCTCGCGCCCGTACATGACGCAGTCAATGGAAGCGTCCGAATCCTTTAGGCAAAAGTAGAGGTGCCCCGGGCCGGAGCGCTTGAAACCGGAGATCTCGCCGTCGACCCGAACCTCGGCGAACCGGCTCTCCAGCGTCAGGCGGGCCGCGCGAACCAGCTCCGAGACCACGAAAACGCGGGGCGCACGCGGGGCCGCCTCCTCGACGGCGGCCGGTTCACGCACCGCCAGGCCCGCGGGGGCCGTCGGCACCAGCTCGCGCGCATCGGGTCGCGGATCTGACCGCAGCTCGACCGGGAGCGCCAGACCAAGCTGGCGCGTCGCTGTCGTCTGGTCGACGTCAGCCTGGTTCTTCGCGCGGGGCCCCATGCCTCTTCATACTACTCGAAGGAGACCCGCCACCGGGGCGCCGACGGCACGCTCGCGCCGTGAACCCCCGCCACAGTTGGTCGCTGCGGCCAGAGGCGGGGCGGCCTCTTCGGCACGAGGTGTTGGCACGGCGCAAGCATCGCGAAGGCGGTCAAATGGGTCCCTGTGTTTCACACCCCCGATCTTTCAACGTCACGGCGCTGCTGCTCGCCGCCCGAGCGGTGTCGCCGCTGGTCGGTCTGTTGGCGCTCAGCGCACTGCTGTCACTGTGACCTGACAGATTGGGGACGATTCGTCACCCGAGGTGCCGGCCAACCGGCGCCAACGAATCCCGTCTGCGCGAGCCGCGGACGGTTGCCGTGGCAATCGACCGGGCCCCGACGCCTGGCGATGAGCGAATGTCGCCTATACTCACCGACGATGTCCGATGAAACGCCCGAACGCCTTCGCGCCGCGCTGGTCGCGGTCCAGACGCCCGACGTGGATGATGCCGCGTTCGCGGCGTCGATCGCCGAGCTGAAGCGCCTCGGCCGCACGCTGGGGGTCGACGTCGTCGGCACGGTGACGCAAAAGCGAACAGCGCTTCATCCCGGGACGGTGTTGGGCAGCGGCAAGCTGGCGACGCTGCAGGCGCTCGCAGGCGTGAGCGCGACCGGCGCGGACGACGACGGCGAACCCGAGATTGACGGCGGCGAACGCGGCGAGCTCGACCCCGGCGAACGGGACGCCCACGAACCGCGCCTCGATTCGACCACGCCGATCACGGCCGTCCTCGTCGATCACGAGATCACGCCTTCCCAGGCCCGTAACCTCGAGAAGGCCACCGGTGTCGAGGTGCTGGATCGCACCGCCGTGATTCTGGAGATCTTCCGTCGGCATGCCCGCTCGCGGGCTGCCAAGGCCCAGGTCGAGATCGTGCGCCTCGCCTACCTCGTACCGCGGCTACGCGAGCAGGGGCGCGCGAAGGGCCAAGATCGCCAGCGGGGCGGCATCGGCGGCAAGGGCGCAGGCGAATCGAGCCTGGAGCTGGACCGGCGCAAGATTCGCGATCGCATCGCCGAGCTGACCCGCGAGCTGGAGGGGCTGGCCGAGGAGCAGCGCACGCAGCGAGCCCGCCGTCGCGACATGAGCCGCATGGCGCTGGTCGGCTACACGAACGCGGGCAAGTCGACGTTGATGCGCGCGCTGACGGGGAGCGAGGTCTACGTCGCCGACAAGCTGTTTGCGACGCTCGACACGACCGTGCGGCCGCTCAGCCCCGAGGCGCGCCCGCGCGTGCTGGTGTCGGACACGGTCGGCTTCATCGACAAGCTCCCCCACGGGCTGGTGGCCTCGTTCAAGAGCACGCTGGACGAGGCGCTGGAGGCGGGGCTCCTGGCCCAGGTTGTGGACGCGTCCGATCCCAACTTCGAGCGGCAGCTCGAGGTCACGAGCGAGGTGCTCGCCGACATTGGCGCGAAGGACGTCCCGCGCCTGCTGGTGTTCAACAAGATAGACCGCATCGGGGACGAGAGCGCCGAGGCCGCCGCCACCCGGGCGCTGCTCGAGCGCTGGCCCGAAGCCATCGTACTGTCGGCGCGCCGCCCCGACGACGTGGCCCGCCTGCGCGCACGCATCATCGCGTTCTTCGCGCGAGAGCTCATCGAGGGCGAGGTGCACGTCGCCTACGATCGCCAGCAGCTACGTGGCGAGATCTTCGCGGGGTGCGAGGTGCTCGGCGAACGTTACGAAGCGAGCGGCATCGTCTTCCAGGTCCGCGCCCACCCCGCCTTGCTCGAACGCCTGCGCGCGGCCTGAGGCACGCACGTCGGCTCTGGTAGGCCACCACCGTGACGAGCCTCGCCTTTCCGAGCGTCGGCTTCGGGAATCTGAGACGGACGACACCTGAAGCGATGCGAGCCTCCGGATATGTCGCGGGAGAGGGCCGGCCCGAGACTTGCTGAAGCGCCCACCCGCTCGTGGGGTGCTTGCCGGAGGCCGCAAGACTGACTGACCCCATCGAGCCGACCCCAATCGACAGGAGGTTCGCATGTCAGCTCCCGAGTCTTCTCCCAGACCCCTGGCGGCGCCGTTCGCCCGTATCGTGTTCGTGACCGCTCTCGGCCTCGCCGGGTGCGATCCTGGCCATATCGTCGACATTTGGCCCGACGGCCCGCCGCCATCCGGCGGCCAGGGAGGGGGCACCGGAGGTGCCGCGGGTGGGGGATGCGTCGAGAAGGTCTTGTGCGCCAAGGGGTTCGTCTTCGATTCGTCTCCCATGGTCTGCGCGTGCGTGGCGATTTCGCCCCCGCCCCCGCCGCCCTCGAGCTGCGCGAGCGTGACGTGTCCCACCGGCTTCCACTGCGAGGAGAACGCCGTCATGTGCGTGACCGCGCCCTGTCCGCCGGTGGCCGGCTGCGTGCCCAACGCGCCGGGGGTGTTCTGCGGCGGCCTCGCCAGCATCGCGTGCCCGGGCAGCGGCACGTGCGTCGACGATCCTGACGATGGCTGCGACCCCAAGGCCGGAGGCGCCGACTGCGGGGGCATCTGCCAGTGTGTCCAGACCGTCCTGTGCACGGTCGGCGCGATGTTCGACAGCTCGCCCAAGGTTTGCGCCTGCGTGCCACAGGTGACTCCCCCGCCGCCGCCCCCGGTCTGCGGACCCGTTTGCGACATCTACTGCGAATACGGGAACGTCCCGGACGCGAACGGGTGTCCGACCTGCGCGTGCAACCCGCCCCCCAAGCCGGATCCTTGCGCGGCGATCGACTGCGCGCCCGGCACCCACTGCGAGGCAGCCCCCGTCATGTGCGTGAAAGCGCCGTGCCCGCCCGTCGGCGCCTGCGTGCCCGATGCCCCGGCGGTCACCTGCGGGGGGTTCGCGAATCTCCCGTGCCCGGGAGGCGGTCAGTGCGTCGACAACCCGAACGACGGCTGCGATCCCAAGGCGGGAGGGGCGGACTGCGGGGGCATCTGCCAGTGTGTCCAGACCGTGGCATGCGCGAAGGGAGCCACCTTCGATAGCTCGCCCAAGGTCTGCGCGTGCGTGCCCTCGCCCAATCCGCCGCCGCCCCCGAAGTGCGGACCCGTCTGCCAGATCTTCTGTGCCTATGAAAACGTCCTCGACAGCCAGGGTTGCCCGACCTGCGCCTGCAACCCGGCCCCCAAGAAGAAATGACGAGGGCCATGGCCGGCCTTTGTTCTGCCCCGCCGTCCCTCTTACTCCTACGTTCGTGATTCACACGCAGCGGCCCGCGCGAGCAGCAGCTCGCGCTCGCGCTCGTTGCGCGTCAACGCCGCCGCGCGCTCGAGCTCGGCACGGGCCTCGGCGAACCGACCGAGCTTGGCGAGGAGGTCGCCCCGCACGCTCGGCAGCAGGTGATAGCCATGGAGCGACGGCTCAGCGGCGAGGGCGTCGACGATGGCCAACGCAGGCGCCGGCCCGAACGCCATCCCCACCGCGACCGCCCGATTGAGGTCGATCACGGGCGACGGACTCAGCCGTGCGAGCGCCTCGTATAGACCGACGATGCGGGGCCAGTCCGTCTCCTCGGCGGTGCGCGCGCGGGCGTGGCAGGCCGCGATCGCCGCTTGCAGCAGGTAGGGGCCCGGCGCCCCACCCGTCGCCTCCCCGCGCGCCAGCGCCGCGAGGCCACGGCGAATGAGGACGTGGTCCCAGCGCGCGCGGTTCTGGTCGAGCAGGAGGATCGGCGCCCCGGTCGCATCGCCGCGCGCGGCCGCGCGCGACGCCTGGATCTCCATCAAGCCGACCAGCCCGTGGACCTCGGGCTCGTTCGGGGCGAGCTCGGCCAGGATGCGGCCCAAGCGCAGCGCGTCCTCGCACAAGGCCGGTCGCATCCAATCGCCGCCGGCGGTCGCGGCGTAGCCTTCGTTGAACACCAGGTAGACGACCTCGAGCACCGACGAGAGCCGGGCGCCGAGCTCGGGGCCGCGCGGGACCTCGAAGGGGATGCGCGCCTCGCCGAGCGTCCGCTTGGCGCGCACGATGCGCTGGGCGATCGTCGCCTCGGGTACCAGGAAGGCGCGCGCGATCTCCTCGGTGGTCAACCCGCCGAGCAAGCGCAGCGTCAGCGCCACGCGCGCGTCGGTCGACAGCAGCGGATGGCAGGCGGTGAAGACCAGGCGCAGCAGATCGTCGCCCACGTCGTCGTCGAGCACCGCATCCAGATCCGCTGTCGAGCCCTCGGCGCGGGTCTCGATCTCGTAGCCGATCTCGCCTTGCTTGCGCTGGTGCAGGCGGTTGCGCCGGAGATCGTCGATGGCCCGATGCTTCGCCGTCGCCATCAACCAGGCCCCGGGGTTGTCAGGAATGCCTGACTCGGGCCAGCGCTCCAGCGCCGTCACCAGCGCCTCCTGGGCCAGCTCCTCGGCGAGGCCCACGTCGCGCACGACGCGCGCCAGACCGGCGATGAGGCGGGGTAATTCGATGCGAAAGACCGCGTCGATCGCGGCGTGGGCGTCGGCGTGGGCGCTGGTGGTCGTCACGCCGGAATCTGAGCACCCCGGCGCGCCCGCGCAAGTCTGAAACACCGGGAAGCGCCCGCGCGCCGGCTTATAGTTCGAGCCGTGCGGCTGCATGTCGTCGATGGGACCTACGAGCTTTACAGGGCGCACTATTCGCCGCGCCCCGATCACCGCGCTCCGGGCGGATGGGACGCCAAGGCCACGGTAGGGCTCGTGTCCTCGCTGCTGGCGCTGCTGCACGACCCGTCCGAGGACGTGACCCATCTGGCGGTCGCGTTCGACAACCCCATCCGATCGTTTCGCAACGACCTGTTCGCCGGCTACAAGAGCGATGAGGGTGTCCCACCCGAGCTGCACGCGCAGTTCGACACGGTCGAGGCCGCGGTGCGTGCCATGGGGGTCGTGGTGTGGTCCATGAACACTTACGAAGCCGATGACGCCCTGGCCACCGCCGCCGCCCGGTTCGCGCCAGAGGTCGAGCAGGTCCGCATCCTGACACCCGACAAGGATCTCGGACAGTGCCTGCGCGGGGACCGCGTCGTGCAGGTGGACCGCCGGCAGCGGAAGGTGATCGACGAGGCGGCGTTTCGCGCCGTCCGCGGCTTCGGCCCGCGCAGCATCCCGGACTTCCTGGCGCTGACCGGCGACACCGCCGACGGCATCCCCGGCCTCCCCGGCTTCGGCGAGAAGGGCGCGGGCATGCTGCTCGGCGCTTACGACCACCTCGAGAACATCCCGCCGCTCGCGCATCACTGGAAAGTGAAGCCGCGGGGGGCGCTGCAGCTGGCGGCGACGCTGCAAGCGGGGCGCGATGAGGCCCTGCTGTACCGGACCCTTGCCACGCTGATCGATGCCGTGCCGCTGGCGGAGTCGCTGGATGACCTGCGGTTTCGTGGCGTGCCGCGCGCGGCATTCGAGGCGTGGTGCGAATCGCTGGGAGTCACCACGATGCGAAGCGCGCCCCGGCGCTGGCTAGCATGACCCGCGGTCACGCCACCACGGCACCCCCTTGATCTCCTCGTCAACCAGCACCACGTCCGGATCATCCAGTTCGTCCGTCGCACCGACGCGGTTGCTCTCGGCGTTCTATTTCTGCGCGTTCATCTCGGTGGGCATCTCGACCCCCTACCTGTCATCGTATCTTCGTGATCTGGGCCTGACGGGCAGCGAGATCGCGACCGCCTTGTCGCTGTTTCCCATCTGCAACCTGGGCGTGCCGCTCGGCTGGGCGTGGATCGCGGATCGCACCCACCGCCACGAGCGCGTGTTGCGCGTCGCGTGCTTCGGCAGCGCGGCGGGCGTCGCGCTCTTGCTGAGGGCGCGGCATTTTCCCGGGGCCTTGCTGGCCCTCGCGGTGTTCGCGCTGTTCAATGTCGGAATCGGGCCGGTGGTCGACACGCTGGCGGTGGCTATGTCGCCCGAGGGACGCGGCTATGGCCGGGTGCGAATGTGGGGCTCGTTCGGATTCCTGGTGTCGGCGATGCTGGGCGGCTTCCTGTTGACGTTGCGAGGCGGGCGCCCCGCGGATCCGCTGGTGCCGGGCCTGATGTTCGGCGGGCTGACGTTGGCGGGGCTGATGTCGTTTCGGGTAAAGGGACACGCGGCCTCACGGCTGCGCACGCCCCGTTTCTCCGAGGTCACGGCGTTGTGGCGGGATCGGCGCTTTCGCTTGCTTCTGACGGTCGGGACGCTGCACTGGATGGCCTTGGCTCCGTACAACGTGTTCTTCGGTCTGCTGTTGCGCGCCCGCCACCTGCCGCCCGCGGTCGGCGGCGGCGCCTACGCGGTGGGCGTCCTGGCGGAGGGCGCGATCATGTTCTGGTTCACCTCGCTGCGCCGGGCGTTCCGCCTCGAGACCCTCTTGTGCATCGCCTTCGCGGCGACCGCGGTGCGCTGGCTACTCGTATGGCGCGCGCACACGAGCGGCGCCCTCGTCGCGCTGCAGGCCATGCACGGCCTCACCTTCGGCCTGTTCTGGATCACGGGGATCGCGCTGTTGAACGGCACCGTACCCCCGACGGTGCGCGCCACGGGACAGGCGCTCTACCTGGCGGCGATGCTGGGGGTCGGCAGCCTCATCGGATATCACGCGACCGGCGCCATCCTCGACACGTTTCATGACGTGGGGCCGGCGTTCCTCCTGGCCGGGCTGGTCGAGCTCGCACCGCTCGCGATCATCTGGCGCGCCCGCCAGCGCCTGCCGAAGTCCGAAGGGGATGCGACGCGCTCCGGGACCTAACTACAGTCTCGGGTCTGCTGTGGGAGCATCCCGTTTAGGTCGAGGGGCTGGTCCGATGACTCCGCTCTCAGTCGGCGCCCGCGCCGAGCGCATGGGCGCTCCAGTTCTCGCCCAGCTTGCGGATGGCCTGCCGGGCGCGTCGCAGGCTCGGGCTACGATCACTCGCTCTGTCCAGGCTCCAGTAGCGGGTTCCGAACTCGATGATCAATGCCTCGTACAGTGGACCCACGGTTGTCGCCGATCCCTGCCGGGGAACCATGCCCTCTCGAATGCGACGACTCGTGGATTTTCGACATAGATTGACCAGCTTCTGCGTTGGGTCGATTTCGTTATCTGGACTCAGGGGCAGGTCACGGGCGGTCACCTTGAAGAACCCGGCGACTCCCTCATGGTCGGCGAGGAGCCATGATTCCAACTCGCGAACAGCCAGGCGTAGGCACATCCACCTCGAGGGTCGAAACGCAATTCCTTCGAGGAATCTCCCCGGACACGGCGCGTCGTCGTCGAGGTCTCGAAGAACGAACCACGGTGTTCCTTTTGCGGCAGCGTTGTAGCTCTGAAGTTCGGCATCAATCCTCTGCTTGCCACCCGCGTCCATTTCGGTGAAGACGTCGAGTGCGGCGTCTGACGCGAGCTTGCGGGCAACGGGAAGGTCGGTGTCGCCCTCGACCACGAGGGCCAAACTCATCGCTCCGACACCTGCAGCTGCAGGGCCAACTGTTCGATCTTCGGCGGCTTTGTGATCCCGGAAATCAACCTCCCGAGCGGGACACGGGCTCTCGCGGCATTCACTATCGCTGGTGTCTCCGAACCGAGAGTTGCTTGCGTCCCGTCCGACGACGGCTTGAGCAAGATGATTTCGGAAGGGTCGATTCCTCGGTCCTCCAGCATCTCGTCGGCGTGAGTCGCTACGATGACCTGACGATGGGAGCGATTGGCCGCCTGGGTCATGAGTCGGGGCAACTGACGGATCACGTCCCGGTGCAGCGAAAGCTCAGGCTCCTCCAGCATCAACGGCGCAACGCCCTGATCGATGGCCCAGAGGAGCCCGATTAGGCGAAGGGTCCCGTCAGAAAACTCCTGCTCGTTCTGCCATCCTCCCTGGGGACGCCAATGCGCATACTTTGCCTCCAGGTGTGGGCGCCCGAGCTGATCCCGATTCACCTGCAACTCCGAGAATCGTGGGACGGCGATCCGGAGGATCTTCTGAATGCGTTTCAACGCCCGTTTTTGCTGAGCAGGAGATAGCTGTGCCAGTTGGTCGATGAAGTCGGACCCGGAAGCGTCCCTCGGCGATGGCTGGTCGGCGCGGGCAGGTGTGCGGACAAGTTGAGGGACGACGTGGACATGGACCATGCTCGCAAGGGTGTCGGCCAAGGGACGAAAGCGGAGGCTCTGGGTGATCTGCTGCAAGTAGGTTTGCGTTAACAGCCTGTGGTCTGTGTCATTTGCGTCCGGCCGGTCCACCAGAACCTCCTGCCCATGCGTGACTCGCTCCTTCTCGATCCTGATCGGCTTCTTTGTCGATTCACTGCCGGAGAGTTCGAGCTCGTAGGTCCACGGTTTGGTGTCGTCTGAGAGAACGACCTCAACCTCGACGAGGACGTTGCTGTTGCTCCGAGCATGAAGGCTACGCATATGAGTCAATCCGCGTCGTTCCTTGACCGCCGCGACCAAACTCCCCTCTGGAGCGGCGATGTCCCGAAGGAACCGCAGCGCATCGAGGAAATTGGTCTTCCCTGCGGCGTTCGGACCCACGATGAAGACCCGCGGACCGATCCGCACGTCGACGGCTCGAAAGTTCTTCCAGTTCGAAAGGTGAACTCGGGTGATCGTGGCACTCATCGATGGCGAGATGTTCTCACGTCAACGTTTCGGCGTCGAACGCCGCGTGCCAGCGAGTCAGGTCCATCGAATCGGAGCATCATCCGCCTCACGTCAGCCAGGCTAGCGTTGGCGCATCGGCGCCCGCACCAGCACGAAGCTCCCATCACGCCCCTCGACGGGTTGATTCTTCACGCGGGCGTCGTTCTCGGGCAGGAAGAGCCAGGCAGCGTCCGCGGCGTGATTGCGCAGGTATTCGTCGAAATGTTCCTCGGTGATGCGACCGATCGAATTGCTGTCGAGCGGCGCCACCACCATGAAGCCCGCCTGGATCAGCTCGTCGGCGCGCTGGGTGGTCGTGAGGATCGGCTCCCGCGGTGCGACGACCTTCAGGTTCCGCTTGAGGTCGCCGCCGAAGGCGTGGCGGAAGAAGCTGCCTTCGAGCGGGCCCGCGGCGTGGTGGGTCGGCACCACGAATGGCGGACCGCACATGACCACGGCGAACCCAACCGCCAGCGCCTTCAGGCGCGCCGGGCGGTCCTGAAGGCCCGGGTAGCGTCGCTGGAGCCATTCGACGAGGGCCGCCGACAGCATGAACACTGACGGCGTTCCGTAAAACAGAAATCGATCGAGGTCGCTCTTGGGCCAGCCGGGGGCCTTGATGAAGAGCGCCGCCACGAGGCCTGCGAGAAACACGGCCATGAGGACGCGCCGGCGTTCGTCCTTCCCGAAGAGACCCATCAAGAGCGATGCGAGGAAGACGGGGCCGAATTCCAGCGACAGGATGGTGAGGCCATTGCCCGACCAGATGACCGCGCCATCGTCCCGGAACCGCCAGCTCGGCAACGTGGGTGGCCACGAGGGTCGCATGTGGGGCGTCGCCATCGAGCCTTGCCCGAGGACGCCCCGCACCACGCCGGACTGAAGCAGGCCGACCGCCAACGCGACGCCCAGCAGGGCGACCCACGGCCAGCGCAGCCGCCGCGCCACGACCAGCGGGGCGATGAGCACGCCCAGGAACAACGTCGTCTCCTCGGCCGTCTGGGGCAACAAGGCACAAACAGGCAGCAACAGCAGCAGACGGAGCAGCACCTGACGCTGGGCCAACGGCGTCGTGGGCGGCGTCCCCCCTCCAGCGCGAATCGATCGATAGAATGGGAGAAGGAGGGACAACGCCAGGGTGAACAGCGCGAAGCCGAGGCCCGCCGGACGCCTGAGGATGATGTCGACGTAGGACTGGGACGTCCCCCCGTGCAGCCCGTCCAGGGAGAAGCCCTCGATGAAGTAGCGAATCAGCACCGGGCCAAATCCGTAGACGAAGAGCGCGCGGCCGAGCTGACCGACGACGGGCGAGCGAAACAGCAGGCGGGTGAGGCAGCGCAGGTTCGCGATCGTCAGGGTCAGGCACGCGATCGAAGCCACCGCCATCCCCTGTTCGAGGTCGAGCGGCAGGGCCGTGAGGACCACCGCCACCAACGCGTCATAGGTCGCGTGATAGGCGAGCGGCGCGCGCGGATCGTTGATGGCCGTGGGCGGCAGGTTGCCGTGCAAGAACTGTCCGACGATCGCGCGGTGGCACTCGATGTCCCAGAGGTTGACCACCCAGAACACCACCCCCATGTGGATCACCATCAGGAGGTCGAGGCGGGTGAAGATGGCGTGGCGAGAGCTATGGCGGGAGAAGTTGCGGTAGGACACGATCGCCAGCGCCACCAGCGGCAGCGCCGCGACGAAGACCATGCCGATGAGCGACCTCGTCGCCTGCCCCAGCATGAGTCCCGCGAGCCAAACCGTTCCGAGCGCGGCGGGCGCGATCAGGTGACCGTGACGCCCGAGCAGGAAGACGCCCCGTCGCCGCAGGGTCACCCGGGCCGCCGCGAGGGCGACGCCGAGAGCCACCCAGGTGGCGACCGCTGCTGTCATCCGGGCGCCCCAATCGCCGTCCTCCAAGCCTCCGGCGGCGACGCGATCGCGACAGTTTGATCAGCGTCGCCGTGGCTGCTGGGCCGGCGCGAGCGGGTTGGAGTCATTTTGGCGAACCTTAAGCAAGCAAAATGCCTGTGTCGATGCTCACAGGGGGCTCGCTCACTTTCGTCGGGTCAGGACCGTGTAGTGCGAGAACCGTCTCGCCTCGAAGCCCGCCGCCTCGAACGGGGCGGCCTCCTGCCGCGGGACGATCAGCACGGGCGCGGAATCGCGACAGCGATCGAGCCCGAAGCGATAGCGGCCAAAGGATACGACCGTATGAAAATCCGCGTGTGGATCCTCGTAGCGCACCGTTCGGTAGAAGGTGCGTGGGTCCTCTCGATTGTAGAGAAGGACGAAGATGTACGGTTGTTCAGGCTGCTTCGTGATGCACACTTCGCCTTCAGTCTGCCTGCTTGCGTACCCGATCGCCTCGCCGAAGGAGGGGAAGAACCGGGAGGCCCCGAGCTCGGCGTACTGGCCGAAGTAGGTGCAGACGAATCCGACGAACGAGCCGCCGTAGGCGAGCCCCAGCAGCACGACCAAGGAGCGGCGCTGCCCGAGAAACGCGGTGGCGATCGACGCGCAGGCGATGAACGGCAGCCACGCGATGTTCGCGCGGTTCACGTTCACCGAGACGAACGCGGTCATCAGGATCGCCGCCAGCGACCAGGCGAGCAAGAAGAACGCCGGCCGATAGCGGCGACGCAGGGCCTGCGCGGCCAGCAGGGCGAGGCCAGCAATTGCCAGCGCGGACGTGAACCAGAAGAGGACGCCGTAGCCAGGCACCACGTTCGAGATGAGACCGTCGTCCTGCGCTCGAAAGATGCCGGCCGCGGCCTTCAAGTTGTCGGCAGCGTTCTCCAGAAACGCGCGCGACAGGAGGTTCGTGTTGCCCATCATGCGGTAGCGCGCCGTGCCCGTCATCTTCGGCACCGTGAACAGCGGCGTGTGGATCTCGTTCCATCCCAGGCTGTTCACCGCCAGGTTCAGGCCCATGGGGATCGCGCACAGCACGAACACCACCCCTGCCGCGAGGATGAACCGCGCCGGCCACAGGCGATGACGCAACCCGTACGCCAGCGCCATCACCACGAAGGTCGGTACCACGAAGTAGGACGTCCCGTAGGCATAGAGAGAGATCGCATAGGCCGCCGCCGCGGCGAGCAGCAGGGAGGGGCGTCGGGTCGAACACAGAAGCAACACAGACGCCAGCAGGAACACGAAGGGAAACAGGTTCGCCTCGAGCCCCCATCGCGACACCATGACGTGCCACGGGCTGATGGCCAGCAGCGCGACGCCGACCCGGGCCACGCGCCGATCGATCGTTTCGCGCAGCATCGTATAGAACAGCGGGAGGCTCGCGACGCCCGCAAGCAGAAACGGAAGCCGTGCGGTCCACGGTCGGAGGCCCAGCAAGCCGACGAACGGCGCAGCCACATAGGAGGCGAGCGGGTTCATGCCCGAGCCCCACGACACGAGCATCGTCGGGAGGTGGATCCCCAGGCGATCGGTGCCGTGATGGATCAGGCAGTAGGCGTCGTAAGCCATCGCCGCCTCGTCCTGGTTCATCCCGGACGGGAGCGCGCCGAAGCGCCACGCGCGTACCAGCGCTCCGACGACGAGCGCCGCCGCCAGGACGGGATCGATCCGGAAGCGCTGAACGCGCTCCCACGATGACCGCAACAAGGCGCGCGCCCGCATCGTCAGGCCGGCCGGCCGCCGGGGAGAAAGCGTCTCGATTCGGAAGGCATTGTCGCTGAGGGAGGGGGACGGCATCGGCGGACGACCCCCGCAACGGTCACGTTTAACGCGGCTCGCCTCGCGCCGCCACGGCGCCGGGGCCTGGTCGCCGGTCGCACGATCAAGCGGGGAAGTGGGCAAGCGGCCAGCGCGACGATGCGGCTTGATTCCGGACGCCGCTTGACGTATCCCCTGTCCGCGCGGCCCCGCCCCGCAGTCCACCGTCACGAGAGACGAACGAGAGCTCCATGCCCGAAATGAACATCATCCAGGCCGTCAACGACGCCCTCAGACTGGAGATGCACCGCGATCCGCGCGTGCTGGTGCTGGGTGAGGACGTGGGTCGATTCGGCGGGGTGTTCCGCGCAACGACGGGGCTGTACGAGGAGTTCGGCGGCGAACGCTGCGTGGACACGCCGCTGGCCGAGTCCGGCATCATCGGCACCGCGATCGGCATGGCGCTCTACGGGTTGCGGCCGGTGCCGGAGATCCAGTTCGCCGACTTCATTTATCCGGCCTACGATCAGATCGTGAACGAGCTGGCGAAGCTCCGTTACCGATCAGGCGGCGAGTATCCGGCGCCGCTCGTGATCCGCACGCCCGTCGGCGGCGGGATCAAGGGTGGTCACTATCACTCGCAGTCACCCGAGGCGCTGTTCATTCACGTGCCGGGGTTGAAGGTGGTGATGCCCTCGAACCCCTACGATGCCAAGGGACTGCTGCTGGCCAGCATCCGCGACGACGACCCCGTGATCTTCATGGAGCCGAAGCGCGTGTACCGCGCCTCGAAGGGGGAGGTGCCCCTCGACGACTACACCATCCCCATCGGTGAGGCGAAGATCGTCCGTCCCGGACAGCAGGTGACGGTGCTGGCCTGGGGCGCGATGGTGCACACCTGCCTGGACGCGGCCGAGAAGGGCGCCGCCGTCGGCTACGATCTCGAGGTCGTGGACCTGCGCTCGTTGCTGCCGTTCGACATCGACACGATCCTCGCCTCGGTGAAGAAGACCGGACGCGTGGTCGTCGTGCACGAGGCGCCGCGGACCTGCGGGTTCGGCGCCGAGCTGGCGGCGACGATCCAGGAGCGCGCCATCCTGCACCTCGAGGCCCCGATCCTGCGGGTCACGGGCTTCGACACGCCGTTCCCCTACACCCTCGAGCACGAATATCTGCCGGACGCCGCCCGCATCCTGGACGCCGTCGAGCGCGTGGTGAATTTCTGAGTCGGTCATGACTTACGAGTTCAAGCTGCCCGATATCGGCGAAGGCGTCGTCGAGGGCGAGGTCGTGCGCTGGCTGGTCAAGGAAGGCGACGTGGTCCGCGAGGATCAACCCCTCGTCGAGATCATGACGGACAAGGCGACCGTGGAGATCCCCGCGCCGCGCGCCGGTCGCGTGGGCAAGCGCCTGTTCGCCGAGGGCGAGATCTGCCCCGTGGGCCGAGTCTTGTTGACGATCGAAACGGACGCGAGCGCGGCGACGGGCAGCACGCCCGCCGCGTCGAAGGGGGCGCCCGCCGCGGCGCCGTCCCCGTCGGTGTCGTCGCCCGCCACCTCCTCCTCGCCGGCGGCAACCGACGGCGGGCGGGGCACCTTGGTGCTGGCGACGCCGGCCACCCGGAAGCTGGCCCGCGAGCTGCGGATCGACATCCGCCTGGTCGCGGGAACCGGCCGGGCGGGACGAATCACGTCAGACGATGTGCGCGCGCACGGCGTGCCGGGCGCGACGATCTCCCCCGGTACAACCACCGCGGCCGCGCCGCCTGCATCCACCGGCGCGCGTGCCGGCGACCCCGGCGACGTGCGCATCCCCTTCCGCGGCGTGCGCAAGAAGATCGCGGAGCACCTGGTTCACTCGAAGCACACCGCCGCGCACTTCACCTACGTCGAGGAGGTGGACTGCACCGACCTCGTGCTCGTCCGCGCCAAGGCCAACGAGAAGCTCGGGGGCCAGGGCGTGAAGCTCTCGTACCTGCCGTTCATCATCAAGGCCACGGTGGGCGCGCTGGCGAAGTTTCCGCAGCTGAACGCCACGCTGGACGAGAAGGCGGGCGAGATCGTGCAACGCCGCGCCCACCACATCGGCCTCGCCACCGCGACCGACAACGGGCTCATCGTCCCGGTCATTCGCGACGCGGGCGCCAGATCGCTGGTCGAGCTGGCACGCGAGATCGATCGCCTGGCCGAGGCGACCCGCGCCGGCAAGGCCACCCGCGAGGAGCTCTCGGGCTCGACGTTCACCATCACCAGCCTGGGCGCCCTGGGTGGCCTCCTCGCCACGCCCATCATCAACTTCCCCGAGGTCGCCATCCTGGGCGTTCACAAGATCGCCAAGCGGGCGATGGTCGTCGGCGACAAGATCGTCGCCCGCGACATGATGAACCTGTCGATCTCGGTGGACCACCGGGTCGTCGACGGCTACGACGCCGCCCGCCTGGTGGCCGAGATCAAGGCGACCCTGGAAAACCCCGGTCTGTTGATGGTGGACCTGCTCTGATGTCGAAATCCCCCCCGGCCGCCCCGTCCAAGGTCCGCGCGGGCATGGGCGACGTCGCGGCGGAGTTCGTCGAGGTCTGGAGCGACACCGACTACGTGCGCGCGACGGGGCTCCTGACCATCCTCGATGCCGAGGGGCGGGTGGACGAGAAACATGTGCCGCCGCTGCCGGCCGAGACCTGGCTGCGGCTGTACCGGGAGATGCGGCTCGTTCGGATGCTCGACGAGCGCATGATGACCCTGCAGCGCGAAGGTCGCATCGGCGTCTACGCCGAGGCGCGCGGGCAAGAGGCAACGATCGTGGCCCCGCTGGCGGCGGTCGGACCGACCGACTGGATCGTCCCGGCGCACCGCGAGTCGAGCGCCGCCCTGTTGCGCGGGCTGCCCTTGCCGGCCTTCGTCGCCCAGCTGTTCGGCAACGCCCATGACGCGGGCAAGGGGCGGCAGGTGCCGGGCCACCCGGTGACACCGCGCGCCCTGCGGGTGCTGCCGATGTCGTCGTGCGTGGCCACCCAGCTTCCGCAGGCCACCGGCCTCGCCTGGGCCGCGAAGATCAAGCGCGACAACACGGTGGTGCTGGGGTACCTCGGGGAGGGCGCCACCAGCGCGGAGGACTTCCACACGGGCGTCAACTTCGCCGCGGTCTTTCGCGTGCCGGTGGTGTTCATGTGCGTGAACAACGGCTTTGCCATGTCCACCTCGGCGAAGGCGCAGAGCGCGTCGGAGACGTTCGCGGTGAAGGCGCTGGCCTACGGCATCCCAGGCGTGCGCGTGGACGGCAACGACGTGCTGGCGGTCTACGCCGCGACCCACGAGGCGGTGGAACGCGCGCGCCGAGGCGAAGGGCCGACGTTGATCGAGGCCGTCACCTACCGGCTCGGGGGCCACAGCTCGTCGGACAGCCCCGAGCGCTACCGCGCCGACGCGGAGCTCGTCCCCTGGCAGGCGCGCGACCCCCTGCTGCGCCTCGCGAGCTGGCTGCGGGCGATCGGCCACCTGGACGATGCGCGCGCGCGCGCCATCGACGACGCGATCGCGGCCGACCTTCACCGCGCCATCGAGGCTGAGGAACAGGTGGCGGCTCCCGCACGGCGTTCGCTCATCGAGGACGTCTATGTGCGTCCGCTCACCTCACTCGAGGAGCAGCTCGCCGACCTGGAGCGCGTGCGCGCAGGCGGCGGCGGCGGTTGAAGCTGGTACCCGCGGGGGCGGTTGAGGTACTCTCCTGCACGACCCGCGACCCGTCATCAGAAAGGTTACCCACATGACGACCAGAGACTCATCCGGGCTCCATTCCATGTCCAAGGTGCTCACCGTACGCGGTGGGGCCCTGGCGATGCTGTGCTGTCTGGGCGGAGGCGTCATCGCGGCCGGCTGCGGGTCCACGACCTCGGGGGAGCCATTCCCCGAGTTCGAGGGTGTGTGGCTGGTGGACACCGACGCGTCGTCGCTGAACTGCCGGATGGAGGTGGGCCTCGAGAACGTTCCGTTCCCGCTGTGGGGCTCGACGGTGACGATCGCGGCTGGGGTCCTGACCGACCTCGTGGGAACCGACGGCCTGTGCTTGTTCAACTATGACGTGAAGGGCAAAGTCGCCACGGTTCCCACGCCCGACCCCTACACGGGGGCGGCTCCCACCTGCACGATCTCGGTGTCGTCGATGGACGCGAGCAACGTCCTCCTCGCGCCCGATCCCACGACCCCGATTTCGTTCATGCTGCTCCAGCCGGTGAAGGGCGCGGCGCCCACCGCGCAAATTCTCGGCTCGGCGGCCGCGACGGTCAGCCTCGCAGACGCCACGGGCCAGCTCCAGCCGCTGACGCCCTGCATGTTCGCGGCGCAGGTCAAGATTCACAAGCTGGCAAAACCCTAGTTTGACCATGGCCTCCGAGACATTGCAGGTCCAAGCCCTGGTCATAGGCGCCGGCCCCGGGGGCTACGTCGCAGGCATTCGACTCGGGCAGTTGAAGGTCAAGACGCTCGTCGTCGAGAAGGACCAACCAGGCGGAATCTGCCTCAACGTCGGCTGCATCCCGTCGAAGGCGCTGATCAACGCGTCGAAGATCTTCGACAAGATGAAGCACGGGGGCGACATCGGATTGTTCGCCGACAACATCCGCGCCGACATGAAGAAGATGCAGGAGTGGAAAGGCTCCGTCGTCGCCAAGATGACGAGCGGCGTCCGACAGCTCCTGAAGAGCAACGGCTGTGACTACCGCACGGGGACCGCGCGCATCGTTGGTCCGCGAACGGTCGAGCTCGACGACGGCAAGGCGAAGACCACGATCACCGCGGACAACATCGTGGTCGCCACCGGCTCGCGGCCCATCGAGATCCCCGGGTTCAAGTTCGACGGCGTGCGGATCGTGGACTCGACCGGCGCGCTCGCGTTCGACGAGGTGCCGGGACGTCTCGTCGTCATCGGCGGTGGCTACATCGGCATCGAGATCGGGACGCTGTACGCGAAGCTGGGCGCGCGCGTGACCGTGGTCGAGGCGCTGCCCGGGATCTTGTCAGGCTCGGATCCCGAGCTGGCGCAGGTCGTTTCGCGCAAGCTGAAGAAGCTGGGCGTCGAGGTGATGACCGGCGCCAAGGCCAAGTCCTGGATCGACAAGGGCGACCGCGCCGTCGTCACCGTCGAGGTGGGCGACAAGGGCGAGACCGCGACCATCGACGCCGACAAGGTGCTGGTGGCGGTGGGTCGCCGGCCCAACTCGGAGGGTCTCGGCCTCGAGACCGTCGGGGTCAAGATCGAGCGCGGCTTCGTGCCGGTCGATCGCCAGCTGAAGACCAACGTGGCGAGCATCTACGCCATCGGCGATCTGGTGGGTCAGCCCATGCTGGCGCACAAGGCCTCCCACGAGGCCGAGGTGGTGGCCGAGGTCATCGCCGGCCACCGCGCCGAGATGGACGTCCGCTGCATCCCCGCCGTGATCTTCAGCGATCCCGAGATCGCGACCGCCGGCCTCACCGCCGAGGAGGCCGAAAAATCCGGGCGCAAGGTGAAGGTTGGCAAGTTTCCGTTCGCGGCGCTGGGGCGCGCGGTGGCGAACGCAGACACCGACGGCTTCGTGAAGGTGGTGATCGACGCCGGCTCGAAGGAGGTCCTCGGCGTCCACATCGTCGGCAACGGCGCCTCCGACATCATCGCCGAGGGGGCGCTGGCCATCGAGATGGGCGCGCTGGCCGACGATCTGTCGCTGACCATCCACGCGCACCCCACGTTGCCGGAGGCGATCATGGAAGCCGCCAAGGCCAGCCTGGGCGAGGCCATCCACATCGTGAATCGATAGGCGACGGCGACGACGCGCTAGTATTCCGACCGTGGCTCATCCCGCCCGGCTCATGGATCTCGGGACCCGCGACTTCGCGGAGGTCTGGGCGCTGCAGCGCGAGCTGGTGGCGGCCAGGCAACGGGACGAGATCCCCGACACGCTGATCTTCGTCGAGCATCCCCACGTGATCACGCTCGGGCGTGGCACGCACAAGGAGAACCTCGTCGCGGTGGGCGACGTGCCCACCTTCGAGATCGAGCGCGGAGGCGACGTCACCTACCACGGCCCCGGTCAGCTGGTGGGCTACCCGATCTTGTTGCTGCGGCCTGAAGAGCGGGACCTGCACCTTTACCTGCGCAACATGGAAGAGGGGCTCATCCGCGCCGTCTCGGACTTCGGCGTCACGGGGACGCGCAACCCAGGCTGGACCGGCGTATGGACCGCCGGCGCCGGCGACTTGCGCAAGCTGGCCTCGATTGGCGTGGCGGTCAAGCGCTGGGTCACCATGCACGGCTTCGCGCTCAACGTGTCGACGGATTTGCAGCGCTTCACCGCCATCAACCCCTGCGGTCTGGAGGCGAACGTGATGGGCTCCCTCAGCAGCGTCCTCGGCAAACCGGTGGACATGGCCGCGGTGAAGGCCAGCGCGCGGCGCCACCTCGCCGCCAGCTTCGATCGCGCGATTACTTGACGCCATGATCGCGGCCGCCGCCCTGCCCCGCGTGGAGGGCGTGGAAGATCCGAACGACCCGCGGCTCGGCGACTACCGGCACATGAAGGATCGCGATCTCAGCGCCGAGGGCGCGCGGTTCGTGGCCGAGAGCGAGCTGGTGGTCCGCCGCCTCCTGCAGAGCGACCTCGAGGTGTCGTCCGTGCTGGCGACGCCGCTACGCCTGGCGTCGCTGGGGGACGCCCTGTCTGCGGGGACTTACCCCATCTTCTCGGCGACGCAAGCGGTGCTCGACGCGATAACCGGCTTTCACGTCCACCGCGGCTGCCTGGCGATCGGAAGGCGACCGCCGTCGGTGGCGGTCCCGGCGGCAGCCCGGACGCTGGTCGTACTCGAAGATCTCGTCAGCGCCGACAACATCGGTGCCACGGCGCGAAACGCGGCCGCCCTTGGCGCGGACGCGCTGGTGCTGTCGCCGCGCGCCGCGGATCCCTTCTACCGCAAGGCCATCCGCGTCTCGATCGGGGCGGTGTTCCAGCTCCCCGTGATTCGTCTCTCCACCTGGCCGGACGATCTCGTTCGCTTGAAACAGCAAGGCTTTGTCGTGCTTGGCGCGGTGGTGGACCCGGACGCCACCCCCTTGCCCGCCGTCAGCCGCCCCCCGAAGGTGGCGTTGATGCTGGGCTCGGAAGGACCGGGGCTGTCCGCCGCCGCGCGCGCGGCTTGCGACGCCCTCATCACCATCCCCATGGCGCCCGGCGCGGACTCGCTCAACGTCGCGACCGCCGGCGCGGTCGCGCTCTACCACCTGCAGCAGGCGACGCCTCCCCGGCAGCGGACGGGGTGATCCGCGACCAATCGACGAACAGACTCCGCGTCGCCGGCTGGCACGCGGGGCAGAAGCTGGCGTCGCCGTCGCCGACGCGCACGTCCCGAATCTTCGCGCCGCAGCGGGGGCAAGCCTGCCCGGCCCGGCCCCGCACTGCCAGGAAGTCTCTGACCTTCACGTCCACCGGCGCCCCGCGCCGCTCGATCTCTTCGATGGCCCCGCGCAGGACGCCGCCGATCGCCACGAAGAGCCGCTCGCGATCATCGTCGGTGAGGCTTCGCACGAAGGTCTTGGGGTGAATTCGCGCAGCGAACAGGATCTCGTCCGCGTAGGCGTTGCCGATCGACGCCAGCGCGCGCTTGTCCATCAGGAAGGGCCGCACCTGATCGCGGCGCCCGCGCACGAGCTGCTGGAATCGTTCGCGATCGAACGCCGGCGACAATACGTCGACGCCGAGCTCGCTGTACACGGGGATCTGGGCCTCCTCGTCGGCCGGCACCACGTAGACCTTCCCCATCCGTTTGTCGTCGATGTACCGCAGCTCGCTCCCGTCGTCGAAGGCGAGCGCGAAGCCCAGCGCGACCGGGTCCTTTTCCCGGCGCGCCTCCGCGGGCGGAAGCAGGCGGTACTTCCCGACCAGCATCGCGTTGACGATCAGCGCCAGGTCGCCGTCGAACCCGAAGCGCATGAAGTGCCCGCGGCGCTCCAGCAACACGAGGGTTCGGCCCGTGACCGCCGCCGGAAAATCGCCCGGCACCATCAGCCGCAGTACCGTCGGATCCCCGGTGCGCGCGGCCACGACTCGGCGCCCAACGAGCGCCGACGACAGCACCCGCGCCACGTGAACGAGATCGGGCAGCTCCGGCATACCCCGCCAATCTGGCACCGCTGGCGCCCGCCGCAAAGCGGGTCCAGACTCACGACATGCCGCTTCCCGCGCGCGTCTGCGTCGCGATCGTCGGTCTCGGCGGTATCGCCATGGTCGTGCAGCAAGTCCGCGATCTGTTGCGCCAGAAGCGTAACCTCAAGCACTGGGAGCGCGACGAGCCGCTGGAAAAGAACGACGGCTGGGACTGACGCCCTATCCGGTGACGCCGGAACGGCGCAGGTAGTCGACGTAGTAGGCGGCGTCGCGGCGCTCCTCCAGCTCGCCCCTCTCGACGGCGTCCTGGCAGAGCTTGCGGATGTCGCCGATGCGCCGCGAGGGCGGCAGCGCGAACGCCTCCATGATGGCGTTGCCCAGCCCGGGCGGCAGGGGCGGCACCCGGGCGTCGAGCTCCCGAATGGCGACGATGCGCTCCTTCAGCGCGTGGATGTTCGCCACCGCCTCCTGCCGTCGCCCCGGCCGGCGCGAGGTGACGTCGGCGCGCGACAGGTCCAGCAGCTCGTCGAGGCTCTCGCCCATCTCGTGATCGAAGCGCCGCACCGCCGCGTCCGTCCACGACGGCTCGTAGGCGTTCGCCCGCAGATGATGCAAGATCAGGAAGCGCACCTTCTGACGCCCGCTTCGATCGAACCCGAAGCGTTTCGCGATCGGGTCGAACATGCGCGCACCCACCTCGGCGTGTCGGTGGAACGTCACCCGCCCGTCGGGCAGCAGCACCCGCGTGGGGACCTTGCCGATGTCGTGCAGCAGCGCCGCCCAGCGCACGGCCGGCTTCGGCACCGACTGGCGCACCACCTGCTTCGTGTGCTCCCAGACGTCCTTGTGGCGCCGGCCCGCCTCCTGCGAGAAGTCCACCGTCGCCTCGAGCTCGGGAAGCAGGACCTTCAGGATGCCGGCGTCATGCATCCACTGCAGGCCGAGGTCCAGGTCCCGGCCCATGATGACGGCCTCGATGCCGTCTCGTACCTTTTCGGAATCCAGCTCCACCAGCGCCGGCGCCGCCAGCCGCGCCACCTCGGTGATGGCGGGGTCGGGGACCTTGCCCTCGTTGGCGACGCTCGCCGCGACGTTCAACAGAGCGGCCGGCCCTGCGCCGAGCAGCGCGGCCTCTGAAGCTAGCCAACCCATCTGAAACCCCTACCGGCTACGGGGACGAGGGGATCTTCTTCTTGTCCTGATCGCGCTTGCGAATCAGGTGGTCAACGAAAGGCTGCGCCTGCTTCACGCGCCCCGCGAGGTACTTTTCCGAGATCGGGTAGTTGGTGCCGAACTTCAGCCCCTCGTCGTACAAGAAGGTCCCCACCTCCTCGTCGTCCACGAACATCGGGATCTTCTTCTTCCCGTAGACGACCTTGCGCAGCGCCGCCCACCGACCATCTAGCCAGTCGACGACGTCGGCGCCAAGCACGTTGCGGAAGGTCTGCAACTCGCCGTCCAGGCCGTCGTAGATCTCCGAGAACCGCTGCCGGAACGCCGCCGCGCCCTCGCCACCCTCCGCCAGGATGCGCGCCAACGCCAGGCGCAAGAGCACGACGTCCTCGATGTGCCGCACCGGCGGATCCACGTTCCCGTCCTTCGACGTGATGATGTGGACCACGGCCGCCGCCGCCAGCTCGCGCACCGCGTGCTCCAGGTCCGCGTCCGCGACCGCCTCCAGAAGAATCTTCAAGTCGAAGGGAAGCGAAACGAGACCTTTAGAGACCGTCTCCAGAAAACTGCGCTCGAGATCCTTGTCCATGACCGGGTTCAGGGGGCGAAACGAACGCTGGCGATACTACCCAATTCCCTGGAGATTCATAGAGGCACCGAGGGGTCCAGGTGATCTAATGCGCGGTCGAGCGCCGCCATGGCCTGGGAATGGAAGAATTCCAGGGGGCCCGCGGGCAGCTCGAGCGTCAGGATGGGCAGGCCTCGGTCGAGGCCAAACCAGCTACCGAGCGACCCCGGGGTCGGATAGCCGATGTCCTCGCGGACAGGCCATCCGCTCGCCAGGGCCACGGCCGCGGCCCAATCGCGTGCGGGACCGTCGAAGTTCACGCAGGCAAACGGCGCGTGCACCGCGACGATGGCGTCTATCGCCGCCTCCTCGACGAGCTGCGCCAAGAGCGCGGACTCGGGCTCCGAGAGGGGCGCCGGTCCCGGATCGTACCCCGGCTCGTGGGCACGGGAGAAGTTGCGGGCAGGGAAGTTGCGGTTGAGATCCACATCGGCGGCGTTGTTCTTTCGTCCGGCGGCAAGCCCATCGGGATTGACGGCCGGCACCACCCACACCGCCGCCGCGCGGTTCCGCCCAGCCAGCCTCGCGCCCCACGCCAGAACCGTGTCTACGCTGCCCGGCTCGTCGCCGTGAATCCCGCCGAACACCAGCAAGCGGCGATTCGCGGCGAAACCGCGCGCTGGGAACAATCGCCCCTGGACGGGCCGCCCTTCCCGGGACACGCCCAGGGTCTGGAAGCTGTCCGCGATGACGCCACCCTGCACCATCCCCAGGTTCTAGCGATTCGCAGGAAAACGGCAAAGCAAACCTGGCGACGGCAGCCGGCCAGAGACTTTCTCCGCGGGCTGCTAGACTCCGACCAAATGGAAACAAACCGTCCGCGTCCGCGAAACTCGGCAGGACTGCGCGCCGTCGGCGCCGTCGTGTTGGCGGTCTGTCTGCTGGTCCTGCCGGCGCTCGCGCTGGCGGGCCCGCGGTCCGGCGGCAGCTTCGGCGGGAGATTGGGTTTCCGCTCCGGGGGTGGCTTCAGCATGCCTCGGAGCACGGGGTCCGGCTATGGCTACGGCGGCGGCGGCCACAGCTTCTTCTTTCTCCCCAGCTTTGGGTGGGGGTGGGGAGGGATGGGTTACGGCAGCGGGTTCAGCTCACTTCTGGTGCTCGGCGTGCTGGGCTTCGCGGCGCTTTCATTGTTCCGCGCCGCCCGCCGGTATCGAGGCGCCGGCTGGGGCCTGCAGAATCAAGACGACGACGACGATCAGGTAGCGAACCTGGGCCGGGGGTACGTCTATCGGCTGCAGATCGCACTCGGTCGGTCAGCCCGCGGCATCCAGGATCGGCTGGCCAGCTTCGCGTCCGAAGGCGACACGAGCACCGAGGCCGGCCTCGCCGGGTTGCTCCAGCAGACCGCCCTCGAGCTGCTTCGGGACAAGGATTCCATCCGCTACGCGGGGGTCGACGCGAGCGGCCCCATGAGCCTGACGAACGCCGAAACCAAGTTGAACGGCCTGAGCCTGACCGAGCGCGCCCGGTTTCAAGTGGAGCGGGTCCGCGGGGCCGACGGGAACGTCCGGCGCTCCACCGCCACCGTCGAGGAGGGCAAGGAAGCCCTCGAATACGTCGTCGTGACGTTGATCGTCGCCACCCGCGCACCGGTCGCCGGCTTCAAGTCCCTCGGTGACCGTGCCGATCTCGAGGTGCTGCTTTCGCAGCTCGGCAGCGCGTCCCCGAGCGGCCTGCTCGGGCTCGAGGTGGTCTGGACCCCCGCCGATCCCGACGATTCAATGACGGAGACTGACCTGATGACGACTTATCCCGAGCTGCGCGGTCTATAGAATCAAATGGATCCCGCGACCGTCGCCCTGGCCCCCGCTCAACCCTTGCCCTTGTGGCGGCTGCTGATCGACGCCTCGATCTTCGGAGTCGTGGGCGTCGTCCTCCTCATCATCGGTTACTACTTGTGGGAGCTCATCACCCCCTACAACGTCCGCAAGGAGCTCCAGGAGAACAAGAACGTCGCGGTGGCGATAGTCGTCGCCGCCTTCATCCTGGGTATGGCGATTGTCATCGCGGCTTCCTTGATCCTCATCAAGTGAGACCCGTGCAGCCGGGCGCGCCACGGGTCCTCGACGTCGGGCTTGAACCTACCCGAGATTACAGGGGTTTTCAGATTGCAATGCTTGACCCCCGTGACACGCACAGCTAAAGTCCCAAACCCAGGGCGGACGGATCGGACCGCATGCACAAGCTGATCATCGAGGATGACGAAGGGAGAACGACCGTCGTCCCTTTGGTTCGCGACGAGCTCTCCATCGGTCGCCAGGAGGGCAATGCGATCCGGCTCACCGAGAGGAACGTCTCTCGACAGCACGCGCGGCTCCTGAAGACGAACGGCGCGGTCGTCATCGAGGATCTCGCCAGCTACACCGGGGTCCGCGTCAACGGCATACGCATCGAGGCGCCGACCCCGCTCCGCGAGGGCGATCAGGTTTCGATCGGCGACTACAAGCTCAGCGTTCGAGCGGATGGGGTGGTGGAGAATCGCGCCCCCTCGGCGCAGCGGATGCCCGCATTCGCCGAAGCCACGGCCTCGTCGTCGGCCAGCTCGGCAGCGGCGACCAACGGCACGAGCCTCGAGGGGGCGCCCAACCTGGCGGGAGACGGCGCGCCCACCATTCCCGTGCGCACGCTGGTGGAGTCGACCCGGGCCGCAGAGCGCGCGAAGGGACAACCGGCCCGGCTGGTCGTCGTGACGACCTCGCTCGGGGGCATGGAATTTCGGCTGGATCGGCCATCACTCGTCATCGGCCGCACCGAAGAGAACGACATCATCCTGAATCACCCGTCGATCTCCCGCCACCACGCGAAGATCGTTCGCGACGGGGAGCGATACACGGTCGTCGATCTACAGAGCGCGAACGGCGTCCGCGTCGGCGGTGAAACGTACGAGCGGGTCGACGTTCAACCGGGCGATGTGATCGAGCTCGGCCATGTGAAGTTGCGTCTGGTGGGCGCCGGCGAAGCTTGGTCGTACGATCCCCGCGAGTTCCTGCCGCGTTCGCGGCGCCTCCTGAAGGTCGGCGCGATCGGCGGCGGTGGCGTGGTCGTGGCCGCGGTCGTGCTGCTGCTCGCCACGCACAAGTCGGGCCCACCCGGAGAGCCCGCGCCGGCGGCGGTGGCGCAGCCGCCAGTGGCGGCGGGACCGACGCCCGCGGAGTACTTCGCGCGGGCGACGGCGGATGTCAGCGAAGAGAAGTGGGACGACGCCGTCACCTCGCTCGACCTGCTGCTGAGCACGGCACCGAACGACGATGCCACGAAGGCCCTTCGGGACAGCGCGCGGGCGCTCAAGCGGAAGGTGGACCTGGAACGGCGCAGCGCGGAGCTGTACTCGTCGTTCGACGAAGCGGCCAAGTCGAAAGAGCCGGACGTGGCCATCAGTCGGTTCGAGGCCATCCCGACCGCCAGCATCTACAAGAGCCGCGCCGAGGCGGCGATGCCCGAGGTCAAGGAGCAGTTCCTGGCGGCGCACCTCGACCTGGCGGACGCCGCGCGCGGGCAGAACAACTGCTCGGAGGTCCGGGCCGAGGTCGAGAAGATAACGCAGGTCGATCCCGAGAATGCCAAGGCCCAGGAGATCCTGAAGGCGTGTCGGACGCGGCCAGCGGCGAGGGTTGCCGCCGCGGCGCCTGCGGCCCAGCCCGCGGCCGCACGAGCCGCCGCTTCGCCGCGCCCCGCGGGGGCACGGACGCGGGCTGCCGGGGCAGGGTCAAACGCACTCGACGAGTTCGCTCCGTCGCAAGAGCCTCCCGCCGACGCGGCCGAGCTGGTCCGGCAGGCGCGCGCCGCCTGGCTGCACCAGCAGTGCGGCCAGGCCATCGATTTGTCCCGGCGCGCGTTGAAGATGAAGCCGGGTGTGAGCGACGCGCACCAGATAATCGCGGTGTGCTCTTGTTCGACCAGAGACAAGGACAGCGCCACGCGTTCTTACTTGCGACTCGACGAGCGCAGTCGCTCGATGGTGCGATCCATCTGCGCCAAGTACGGCGTCGAGCTCGGCGAGTAGTCGCCGCCCCCGCCCCCGGCGCCCGCCCGCGGCCGACTGGCTGCTAGCGCCGGTCAGGGGCGTTTCTTGGTCGACAGCTCGCCGTACGGACGGCTGGCCTCGCCGCCCTTGCCGACCGGGAGTCCGGCCTCGATCCAGCCCGGGACCACCTGACGGCCGAGCGCATCCCGTTCGCCCCCGAAGCCACCACGCACGTCGATCAGGTTCTGAAATCCGAGGGCGCTGAGCAGGCCCACGGCCTGCGCCGACCGCCCGCCCGCCTTGCATCCCACCACCAACTTCGCGTCACGGTCGAAATTCGCCTCGACGACGCCTTGAAAATCGGGGTTCGGCACCAGGCGCCCCGCCTGGGCATGCAACAAGGGGATGTTCGCCGCGCCCGCGGGGTGCGCCTCCTCGAACTCCGGGATCGAGCGAACATCGAGGTAAGTCCAACCGTCGTTCATCAGCTGCGCCGCCTCGGCGGGCGTAACACGTTTGACCATGACCGATTGCTTACCATGCCGGAGGTCCCGCGCCAGGCGCCGGGGTCGCTCCCCCTGTCGACAGAGGCACGTCTGCGCGGGTATGATGGGAAGATGGCAGCACGTCATGTGCGTGTCGTCGCCGCGGTCATACCGAAGGACGATAGGTACCTCATCACGCAACGCCGCCCGACCGCGGTGCTTGGCGGTCTCTGGGAATTTCCCGGGGGCAAGGTCGAGGAGGGCGAGACCGATGCCGCCGCGCTGCTGCGCGAGGTGCGCGAGCGCGTCGGTGTCGACGTCACCGTGGGCGCTTGCATTGCCCGCAGGACGCACGACTACGACGGCTATTCCGTCGATCTGGCGCTCTATCAGGCGACCATCGTGGGGGAGGCAGAGCCGAGCCCGGTGCGCGTGGCCGATTGCCGCTGGGTCAGCTCGACGGAGTTCGAGACGTTTCGTTTTCCGGCCGCCGACCAGGCCACGATGGATCTCCTGCTCGGGTTCAAGCGCTGACGTGCGGCCGATCGGGCGAGAGCGACGCACCCTCGACGCCGTCCCGTCATTGAAGTCCCTGCATCCGGCGGCGGCGCAGTGGATCGGCGCGATCATCCGGGTGAGCTCGGCCCATCCCGCCATGGCAAAGATCCTCGACGTCGTCGAGCGGCTCGCGGAGCGGCCCTACCGGACCAACTGCGTGCTCCTCGGAGAAGCAGGGACGGGAAAGGAGGGTCTCGGTCGCGCCCTCGCGCACCTGACCTGCCCGGACGGGCCCCTCGTGCGCTACGACGTCGCCGGCTTCCCGGAAGAGGACGCGCTCGATCTGCTCTGCGGAACCGCCCGCCGCGCTGGCATCGCCGAGGCCGCTGACGGCGGAACGATCTTCGTCGAGGAGTTGGCTGGCCTGGGACCGCAGGTGCAGACCGCGCTGTTGCGCCTCTTGAAGAGCGGGCGCTGCGAGCGCCGCGGCGGCACGCGCCCGAGCGCCGACCTCGACGCCGCGGACGACGACGCGCTCGGGGGGCGTCGCGGAAGACGCCTGGATGTACGCGTCGTCGCCTCGTCGGATCGGGATCTGGCCGCCGAGGTCGCCGCCGGACGGCTACGACATGATCTCTACTACCGACTCGCGCGCCTGGTCCTGTGGCTTCCCCCCCTGCGCGAGCGCATCGACGATCTCGCGCCCGCAGCGATCTGGATGGGAAACCGCGTCCTCCGCGCCGCCGGCGTCCCGTTCGAGCTGCTCGGCGCGGCCGACCTCGAGAGTGCGTCGCTCGCCGACCGAGCTCGCGCCATCGCGCTCGAACCCGAGGCGATCCGCCGCCTGGCCCAGCACACCTGGCCCGGAAACTTCCGCGAGCTGGAGGCCGTCATGGAACGCGCCCTCTTGCTCTACAGGACCAGCAACACGCTGGGCGCCGAAGAGATCGCCGCCGCGCTGCAAGTGCCCACCTCGGGCTAGCTGGAAGGCCTCGGACATCGGGCCTCGGAAATCCGCCCTCGGACCGTGTCCCCGAAGAGGGCGTATGTGAGCACCGGACCGCAGGTGCGGCGCAGCCAGCGGGCCGGATCGTCGGCCGTCCGTCGTACTTACGCCGAGCTCCCCAAAAAGTGCGTGGACCGTCGTAGAACACCGGCCGACAAGCCGGCCCGATGGCGAAGCCGCACCGAGGACCGGAGCGGAGCATACTCGTGCGTATGTGAGCACCGGACCGCAGGTGCGGCACAGCCAGCGGGCCGGATCGTCGGCCGTCCGTCGAACGAGAGTTACCCCCCTACCCCTAGTTCGCCATTTGGAGGAGCTTCGTCAGACGGGTGGCCAGCGTCGGATCGCCGCTGACCTTCAGCTTTCCGGAGAAGAACAGGTTCATCGCAGCCTGCATCCCCCCTTCGATCATCGTGCGCAGGTCGGCGTCCGCGCACTCGATGGTGCACTGCGGTTTGCCGCTTTCGCCCTGGGTGCAAGTGGGCGGGGTCGAGACCAGATCCACGGTCCAGGTGCCGCCATCGGGGCCGGACACCTTGAACAGGTACACGGCGGCCACGTCCTTGGCCTTGTCGGGGTGGGCGGCCAGCGCCGCCGGAACCTTCTGATCGAAATAAGCCTTCACGGACAGCGGCATAGGGTCCTCCTCAGGTCGGTGCAATCATGGGGCGGTGGCCGGGGCTGTCAACCGGAAACCCTTGGCCCACGTTTTTGCGGCCTCGCCTCGCCCTCATAGCGGCGCGCGAGCTTCTGCGCGTACCCGGCCACCGCGACCTGGGCGGCCCGCGCGATCGCCAGAGCCCCCGCCGGAACGTCGTCGGTGACGGTCGTCCCGGCGGCCACGACGGCCTTGCGTCCGACCCTGACCGGCGCCACCAGCTGCGAGTCGGACCCGATGAACGCCCCGTCCTCGATGATCGTCTCGGTCTTCTCGTAGCCGTTGTAGTTGCACGTGATCGTGCCCGCGCCGATGTTGACGCCGTCACCGACAGTCGCATCGCCCAGGTACGTCAAGTGGTTCGCCTTGCTGCCGCGGCCGAGGCGGGTCTTCTTCAGCTCGACGAAGTTGCCGACGTGGGCGTCGGCGTCCAGCACCGATCCTGGTCGCAGGTGCGCGAACGGGCCGACCTTCGTGTGCACGCCTATGACCGCCTCGGTCGCGATCGTGTAGGGCCTCACCTCGGCGCCGGCCCCCACCTCGGTGTCCGTGAGCAAGCAGCCGTCCCCGATCTTCGCGCCGTGACCGATCCGCGTGCGCCCGCGCAGGGCGACGCCGCGGCCCAGCTCCACGTCGACGCCAACGACGACGTCGGGCTCGATCACCGTCGAGGCGGCGTCGCGGAACGTGGCGTGCGTCATCCAGCGCGCGTTGACGCGCGCCCGCAGCATGGACTCGGCCTCCACCAGCTGCGCGCGATCGTTGACGCCGCCGACGTCCTTGAAGTCCGCGTCGACGGTCGAGACCCCGATGCTCTCCGCGGCCCGCTCGACCACGTCGGTCAAGTAGTATTCGTGCTGGGAATTTCGCGCCTGCAGCGTGGGCAAGACCTTGCGGAAGAATTCGATCGGTCCTGCGTAGATGCCGGCGTTGATCTCGGTGACGGCCCGCTCCTGCGGCGTCGCGTCCCGGTGCTCCACGATGCGCAGGACGTGCCCGCGACTGTCGCGCACGATGCGCCCGTAGCCACTGGGATCGGGGGGCGTGGTGGTGAGGACAGCCAGGCAAGAATAGCGTCGCGCCGTCCCCACGAGGGCGCTCAACGTCTTTCTCTGCACGAGGGGCACGTCGCCGCTCAGCACCAGCAGGATGCCGCGCGCGCCGCGCAAGGCGGGCAGGGCCATCCGCAACGCGTGACCGGTCCCGTGACGCTCCGCCTGCTCGGCGATCCGAATCGCGTCCGCTCCGAATCGGGCCCGGAGCTCCTCAGCCACCTTGTCGCGCTGGTGACCGAGAACGGCCACGATGGGCTCGGCGCCCATCGCCTTCGCGGATTCAATCGGATAGGCGACCAGCGGCCGACCCAGGAGCTCGTGAAGCACCTTCGCCCTCGCCGAGCGCATGCGGGTCCCCTGCCCGGCCGCCAAGATCACGCAGGCCAGCGGCGATTTCCGCGACCGGCCGGACTTCGCCGACCTGGGTTTTCCTCGCTCGGTTGCCATGCGTCGCCCTTTCGTTGACTCAGTCCCGCCCTCGGTCCGGAGTGCGTCCTCGCTCCATTCCTGGCGGCATCCATATCCGTCACCCGCGGGTTTGTCCACGCGCCCTCGCCGTTTGGCCGGCGGCCCGCGTGTTCGCGGTATATAGAGGCCCCGAGATGAGCGCTTACTTGCTGGTCGTGGAGAGCGACCCCGATCTCCAGCGCCGCGTCAGCGATGCGCTGCGCGACAGTCCCTACGAGCTGGCCGCCGAGACCGAGGCCTCATGGGCGAAGCGGAGCATCGCGGTGCGCACGCCGGATGCGGTCATCCTGGACACCTCCCTGTCGGATGGCTCGGGCTTCATCCTCGCGGACGAGCTGCGGAAGGATCCGGACACCCGCCAGACCCCGATCATCTTCTTCGCCAGCCGGGAGTTTCGCGGGGCGAACCACAGATCGGTGGCGGTGCGCCGCTACGCGCCGGCGGCGTTCTTGAATGGACCGGGCGAGCTCGACCACCTGCGCGGTGAGCTGGACGCGATCTTCGAGCCCGCGTCCGCCGCCGTGCCCGGCGCCCGCCGGGACAGCATCGTGGAGCATCGCCCGACGCCCGCCCCCACGACGGTGACGGCCGTTCCCGACTCCGAGCAACGTCGCGAGAAGCGCAACGTCGAACGCACGGCGCGAACGCTCGAGAACGCCGACGCCGACTTGCGCGGCACCTTGAAGCGCACGCCCTTCGCGCGACTGCTGCAGCGGCTGTTCGCCCGTCGCGCCACCGGCTCGCTGCTGCTGATGCGCGAGACCACGAAGAAGATCGTGTCGTTCGCGAATGGCTACCCGGTGTCCGTTCGTTCGAACGTGCTCGGAGAATGCCTGGGCCAGATCCTCCTGCAACAGCGCCTGATCTCCAACGAAGCGTTGCAGGAGTCGCTGCGCCGGATGAAGGCGGAGAGCCGCCAGCAAGGCGAGCTGCTGGTCGAGATGGGCGTCCTGTCGCCCTACAACCTGTCGCGGGCGCTGGTCGAGCAGCTGGAGGCGAAGCTGTTCGAGGTGTTCGGCTGGCCCGACGGACAATACATGTTCAAGCAGGGCGAGGCCCCCGAGGGCAATGCGCTCCGACTCGACCGCTCACCGGCGTCGCTGATCCTCGAGGGAATTCGCCGGCACTACACCCCCGCGCGGCAAGACGCGGTGCTGGAGGGATATGCGGGAAAATACGTCGCGCTGAGCCCCGACCCGGTGCTCCGGTTGCAGGAGGTCACGTCCGATCCTGCCGAGCAGCGGTTCATCCACGACATCGACGGCCGCACCCGGCTCGAGACAGTGGTGGGAGCAGCGCGCATCCCGCGCGAGAAGGCGCGGCTGTTGCTCGTCGCGCTGTCGCAGGCTGGGATGATCGAGCCGGCGGACGCGCCGCCGCGCCGCGCCGCGACGCCCGCGCCCGCCACAGCCAGCACGGCCGCCGACGTCACCGGGGGCGCGGTGGCGCTCGCTGGCAACGCGGCGTTGCTGTCGGCGACCCAGCTCGGCCTGGTCGCGCAGACGGTGCGGACGCAGAATCACTACTGGGCGCTGGGCGTCAAGAGCGACGACGGGCAGGAGGTCGTGGATCAAGCGTATGAGGCCCTGGCCCGCAGCTTTCATCCCGATCGCTACCGCCAGCGCTCCGAGGAAGACCGGCGCCTCGCCCAGGAGATCTTCGACCGCCTCGCGGAGGGTCACCGCGTGCTACGCGATCCCGCTCGGCGCAAGGCGTACGACGCCAAGCTGAAGCAGCGCAGCGGCGACGTTCCGTCGAACGTCATGCCGAGCGGTGCCGCGCGGGAGCTCTACGACACCGGCATGCAGCACCTCCGTGCGAATCGGCACCGCGAAGCGGTCGAGGCGTTCCGCCAGGCCGCCCGGATGTTGCCCGATCAGGCGGACTTTCGGGCTGCGCTCGGCTGGGCGCTGTTTCGCGAGGCCCCCGCCGATGCCCGGGGCGGGCGGGCCGCGCGCGCCGAGCTGCTCCGCGCGATTCAACTCGACCCCAGGAACCACCGGGCGCGCTACTACCTCGGACACTTCTACGCCCAGAGCGGCCAGGCCGATCTCGCCATCACTGAGTTCGAGAAGCTGCTCGAGCTCGACCCCGGCGCCGGGGACGTCGCCGACGAAATCAGGCGCCTGCGCGAATCGAAGTAGCGGCTTCGCCGCCGCAAGGGGCCTCGGGAAGGCCGTGCGAGTGGCGCTCGTAGCGGCTCAGGAGCCGGAGCCGGCGGGTGGGGTGGTCAGGACGGGCGGCGCGCACGTGGCCGGGCCCCGAGGCAGGTCGGCAGGCGCCAGCTCGAGGCGCACCATGGGCGTGCGCTTCACGGGGAGAATCGCAACGCCCTTCGAGGCGTCGCGATCGCGGAGGAAGCTCTCGCCCGAGACCGTGGCGCTCGTCCACAAAGCCGGATCGCCGCCCACCTTGCGAACGCCGACCCAGATTGGCCCATCGATGGCGTCCAGCTCCTGGAGATCCTCCACGACCCAGCGGCCGTCACTGCCGGCCGATACATCGCGCGCCTCGATGTCGCGCGTGAACGTGTCGATCGGATCGCCGGGCGCCGTGAAGACCGTGTCCTTGTAGAGCGAGACCACCACCGTTCCGGGTGCTTGCGCCAGCATCCACAGGCGCCAAGGCCGGTGTTTTCCCTCGGGAGGATTGAACCGAATCAACGCCTCGTAGGTGAGGCTTGGGAACGTGAGGGCCGCGTTGGCGCGGTTGTCGTCGAACGCGAGCAAAACCTGGCGCAGGTCCCGCGGGTGGGCCGGGCCCTTGTGTCCACACGCGGACGCAGCCAGCACGACCATCCCCAACACGGGGCCCCATGCCGGCAGGGCATGCCTCGAAGCCAACGTGAAATCGCCTGAGACCGCGCGTCGGAAGGTCACGATGTCCGGTCGAGAAGTTTACGCCGAAACCGGCCAGGCTGGAAGCGCGGATCCCCTGGCCGTCACTGGGCCGGGCTCACCTGCACCATCAACCGCCCTCCGTTGCGTTCCACCGTCACGTTCCAGGGGCGACAGCAAACCGCGCAGTCCTCGACGAGGACGCCGCTCGTGTCGGGATCGACGTAGAGCTCGACCCGCTCGCGGCAATACGGACAGCGCACGCTCACGGTCTCTTCCGCCGCTTCCGGCTCGTCCATTCTGGCAGCATAGCAGCCAGTGGATGGAGGCCAGAGGCCTCTCAACTGAACCGGATCGGGTTAACATCGACCCGACAGATGCCGGGAATCACGACAGCGGTCGTCGGCGCCTCGGGGTGGGGACGCAACGTGGTGCGCGCGTTCTACGTGGCGCGCAATTCGACGCTGCGCTGGGTGTGTGACCTCAACGAGGCGCTGCTGGCGGAGGTGGGCACGCGGTTTCCGAACGTCGCGGTCACCCGAAGCTTCGATCAGGTGCTCGGCGACCCGGCGGTGCGCGCGGTGGCCATCGCGGTGGACGCGCCCAATCACTTTCACCTCGCGCGGATGGCGCTCGAGGCAGGACGGCATGTCCTGGTGGAAAAGCCGCTCGCGCTCAACGCCGCCGACGCGGAGACCCTGTGCGTCCTGGCGGAGCGGCGCGGGCTGACGTTGATGGTCGGACACCTCCTGCTCTACCACCCGGCGGTCGAGCGCACGAAGGCGGTGATCGACGAGGGAGCCCTGGGCGAGGTGCTTTACCTCTGCACCGAGCGCATGAACCTGGGCATCGTGCGCGACAGCGAGAACGCGTGGTGGTCGCTGGCAGCGCACGACATCGCGGTGGCCATTCATCTGTTCGGCGCCACGCCGCTGTCGGTCAGCGCCACCGGGGCGGCCTATTTGCGGCGCCACATCGAGGACGTCGCGTTCGCGTCGCTTCGCTTCGCCGACGGGCGACTGGCGCACCTGCACGTCTCCTGGCTGGATCCGCACAAGCGCCGCAGCCTGACCGTGGTCGGGTCACGCAAGATGCTGACGTTCGACGACACAGTCACCGACGAGAAGATCAAGATCTACGACAAGTCCGCCGTCCCGCGACCCGGCTACGCGTCGTTCGCCGAGGGCGTGGCGGTGCGCTCGGGCGACGTCGTCTCGCCGGTCATCCCGAACGTCGAGCCGCTGCTCCGGGAGTGCGAGCACTTCCTGACGCGCGTCGAGACGAACACGCGACCGCGCAGCGACGGGCGTCAGGGGCTGGCGGTGGTCCGGGTGCTCGAGGCGGGCGACGCCTCGATTCGCGCGGGCGGCGCGCCCGTGACGGTGGCGGGTGCCACCGACCGCGCCGGAGCACCGTGACCACGTTCGTTCATCCGACCGCGGTCATCGACGAGGGGGCGATGGTCGGCGAAGGCTGCAAGATCTGGCACTTCTGCCACGTGATGGCGGGCGCCCGCCTGGGTGAGGGGACCGTGCTGGGTCAGAACGTCTTCGTCGGTGGCGCGGCCATCGTCGGCCCGCGCTGCAAGATCGCCAACAACGTGTCGCTCTACGACGCCGTGGAGCTGGACGCGGATGTGTTCGTGGGACCGTCGGTGGTGTTCACGAACGTCAAGACCCCGCGCGCGTTCATCTCGCGCCGCGACGCCTATCAGGCGACGCGGGTCGAGCAGGGCGCGAGCATCGGCGCGAACGCGACCATCGTCTGCGGGCACACCCTGGGCGCGTATTGCTTGATCGGCGCCGGCGCGGTCGTGACCGGGGACGTCCCCGCCCACGCGCTCTTCACCGGCGTCCCCGCGCGCTGGCGTGGCTGGGTGTGCCGCTGTGGCGTTCCATTGCCCGCGTCCGAGTCTGCAGCCGCAACGGGAATGATCAGGTGTGCCTCGTGCGCGGAAGAATAGCGGCCACGATGCATTTCTTGTTCGCTCACGAGCAATGCGGTCCGACAGTTACAGCTTCATGAGCGACTGGTCGGTTCCCCGCTGCATCGACCAGCCGAAGTGCGTGAACACCGTCGTGTCCATCTGTGCTGTCAAGCCAACGCCCATCAGCGTCGCGGTCGTCAGGTGCGGGCCGGGCACGGGCGACGCCGCGGGTGCGCCGGGCGGCCACACCGTGTGGAGATCCCGGCCGAACATGGGGTCGAAGTGCTTCATGACCGCGAACAGGTTCATGGCTCGATCACCTCGCGCCGCACGAGCTCGGCCTGCCGCTTCTGCCGCTTGTAGAGAACGTAGCGGAAGGCATATCGGTACGTGATGAAGATCCGTCTCTTATCGACCTCGACCCCGACCTGGTCGTAGCCTGGGATGCGCTCGCGGCCTACGTCGTCGAAGCGCATCCGGAACGCCACCGGCGCCTCTGGCAGGTTGAACGTCAGGGGAGCGTCGTGTGTGACGCCCGTTAGGCGCACCTCGTCGCCGGCCTGGAGGCCTTCGACGACCATCTCGGGAAACGCGCTGTTGAAGAGCCGGGGATGGAGCTTGTCGAGCGCTCCCTCCTTGGTGTAAGTCATGCCGCGGCTGAGCCGACTCGAGAACGCTGGCGGGCAAACGCCGACGCCCACCGGGGTCGGCCGGTCGTCCCAGCGCCGGATCAGGCTCTTCGGCTCCTCGATGTTGGGAAGCAGCTGACCGACGGCGTGGGCGGCCTCGAGGTGAAAGCCCTTGCCCTTCGGGTTGTCCGCGCACGGCACCTTGAGCCGGTCCCACTTCCCCGCGCCACCGAACGCGTTCTCCATGGTGAGCGGCATGGTCACGAAGGACCGTGCCGCGCCGATCCCGACGTCATCCCCGCGCTTGACCCAGGTGCGGTCGCCGAACACGGCAATCTCGCGCCGGAAGCGGCCCACCTCGAGGACGACGTTCATGGTCGTGACCGGGCGTCCTTGAGGGGCGCAGGCAGCTCCGAAGACGAACAGGTCGGTCCCGCCTTTGTAGAAGGCGTTGTCGGGCTCCATCGGCCCGTAGTCACACGCCCAGGGCTTGGGCGACACCGGCCACGCCTGCTCGGCGCTTGGAACCAGCCGGCCGCCGTTCGCGATCTCATAGGTAATGCGAACGACGAGCGACGAGCCCATGACATCGTTTTCGGCGCCGAACCTCGATAGGAGCGCGGGATACGGCGTATGGTTGTGCAGGTCCATCTCCAAGATCCGGTTGCCTACGGGTCTAGATGTCGTCAGAGCGAGTGTCAATCTAGAAGCTCCGCGTCGGTCTCCGGGCCTGAGACCTCAATTCGGTGCGCGCGCGGCGCGGGTTACTGCTTCTATGAACGTGGGCCACCACGCGGGTGCCATGATGTAGTCGGGGCCTCGCATCCGAGGTCCGCGTGTGCCAACCCAGGAACGCGGCGATCCGATCGTCAGCGGTCGTCCCGGGCCAGAGCCGAGGGATACCCGGACCATCGGCACGTCGAGTGCTCCTAGCTTCGGCGAGCAGCGGCCGTGGTCGATCTTTCCGGAAGCGAGCGACCCGCTCACCAGCGTCGATGTTGCGGGACGAAGCCGAATCACCGTGACGAGGTCGCGTTCGATGGTGAGGGCCAGCGCGGGTAGCTTGGCGGCGCGATCGGACTTCGCGATCAGCCAGATTGCACCGGCGACCATGAGGACGGCCAAGGCAACGTGAAATGCGAACGGGCCGGGCAGCTGGGTCAATGCGCCACCGAGGATGATAACGCCGAAGGGGACCAGGGCGCTCGGCCAGCTGTCCTCGCCCAGCTTCCACAGCAGGAACCGGTTTGTTGCAATTCCTGAATCGGCGGGTAACCGCTCGGGCAGGGCCCGCACAAGCGCCCCGTGGAGCTCCTCGAAGGCGGGGCCGGCCATCACCAGATCGGGCCTGTCCACCACGGAATTCTCGTACGGGAGGTCGGGAAAGAACGCGCCGCGTCCGCCGATGCACACGCCGTCGTTCTCGCTTCGGATTTTGACAGCGGTGCCGTCGTCCATGTTCCATTGATGGCGGGTCACCTCCACGGACGAAGCTCCCAGCTCGAACTTCTGGACGACGACTCCGCCCCGTCGCACGGTGAGCGCATCGCCGTCGATGGACACTTCCGTGGACGACGGAGCAGCGAACAGCCGCGATGACGTGCGCTCGGCCTCCCACGAAGTGGTCACGCGTCCCTCCCCTCTCCCGACGGTTCAACGTCGCTCATCGCCTCTGCGAGCGTAGCCACCACGAGCGGGCCATGTCCACTTCACGTCAGATTACGGGCGGTAGATTCAAAGGGGCTCGAACCTGAGAGGGCCGCCGCTCGACCGAACGCCCCAGGAGACTCGCATGGTCGTGGCCACGGCCAAGGGATCATCGAGAGCGACGCCGGTCCGACACACACGTAGGGGCCTGCCGCTCCAAAGAGCGCCGTCGCTGGTGAGCAACGTCTGCTGAAAATCCGGATCGACGCTGACAAGGCCGGGATTGGAAACCGTGAAACGCGGCATGGATGTCCCCGTAGGAAGGCCGGCCGATTGATCGTCCAACTGTTTCGAGTGTGTCCTACAGCCGTGACAAGCTGGCATCACGGCGATGAGCAAGGGGGCGGTCAGCGAGGTGAATCGGCGACCGATCCGGCGCCTTCGCTCCGTCGCGACGTCAAGTAGAACGAGGCGGTCAGAAAGCGACGTCGCAGAGCAAGCCGTAACGACCGAGGTCGGGGGCGCACGCGAGGCTGGCCGTGGTCGCGCCTTCGGTCGGGCGGCGCGATTCGTAGAAGAGCAGCGCCGAGGCGCCGGCCAGGACGGCGCCGCCGATGAATCCAACCGTCGACACGGTCGCGGCCGAGCGCCCCGACGACAACAGGCTGGCGCAGTCGCCACCGCCGTGGTCGAGGACGCGGTTGTCCGCGTCGCAGGCGCCGAAAGGGGCGGCGCGCTTGTTGAAATCACTGAAGTGGCTGTTCGCCACCAGGCGTTCGGCGACGCCCAGCCCGAGCGCCACCACGGCGCCAGCGCCCGCGCCCCACGCGAGCTTTCTCATGAGGCCGCGCGTCTCGTCCGCCTTCATGCGGGCGGAATCGAAGTCCGACGCAGGCGCTGCTGGCCCTTCAGCGGGTACCACGGCCGGCGGCGTGACGGCCGGTGCCGGCGCGGGCGGCTTCGCGCCGGCCACCAACGGCGCGAGGCGTGTCGCGAGCGTCACCCTTCGACCCGCCTCGAGCGTGAACCTTTCGGCGTAGGGGGGCGTCCCCGCCTTCTCGACCACCAGCTGGTGCGGGCCGGGATCGAGCCGGATCGCCGCCGCCAGGGGCGTCACGCCGCGCGATCTCCCGTCGACGGAGATCTCGGCGCCGTCCGCGTCGCACGTCACCACGACGCTGCCGACCTGCTGCCCGAGCAGGCTGCGGTGCCGCTCGGCGTTGGCGCGCAGATCGGGGCTCGCGTCGAGCGCCTCGTTCAAGAACACCTCGAACGCCTCGATGGCGTCGGACTTGCGGCCGAGGCCCATGTAAGCGAGCCCGAAGTTGTATTGAATCTTCGGGCTGTGGACGAGGTCGTAGGCCTCCTGGAAACGCGCCAGCGCCGTCGTGAATTCGCCCTGCTTCAGCAGCTCGCCGCCCTCGACCAACTTCGCCTTCGCGACGGTCTTGGCGTCGCTGTCCTCGGGCGCGGCCTGCGCCGAGGCGGGCGGCGCCGCCAGGGCCACCAGCGATAGTCCGAGCACCACGGCGGCGGCCATGATCTGCGAGAGCCGCAGAGAGAGCACGGGCGGTCGTTCATTGCGCTCTCGTGCAAAGCCTGCTTTTGGCATGGTCAGCTCTCTCTCCCTAGCCCCTTCCCACATTCATGGGAGAGGGGATCGAAAATCGTGTCAGCGCGACTTGGCAAGTTCGTCTCGATCAAAGGCCCGGCTCAGATATCCGTGATGGCTTCGCGGTCGGCCGGGTTCACGGAGGGGCCCTTGTCGTGCTTGCGCGGCCCCGCCGGTGTCGGCGGGGATGCGCCCGTGCGACGCGCGCTGCCCTCGCGGTCGCTCGAATGGCCGCGCGCGGCGCCACCCGCGGTCGTCTCGGTGGTCGCGACGAAATCGACGATGCGATCGCGCGAGCCGTCGAGCTCGATGGTCCGCGGCGACTGCCCGGGCGGCCGCAGCAGGATGCGATGCACGTCGGAGCCTCGGGGAAGCTTGAGGGGAATCGCGGCGCGCTTCCCGTCGACGAGCGCCGTGGTCCCCGCCGGCAGACCCTGAAAGTCGATGCGCACTCCGTCCGAGGCCGCCGCCGCCGGCTGCTTGACGGGCGGGCTGCCTTGCGACGCCGTGTCCCCGGGACCCGGCCCTGGCGCGGGCGCCTCCGTCGGAGATGGCTCGATAGGCGGCGATGCCGCCGGCACGGCCGCGGCGCCTGCCGGGGGGGCGAGCCCCGCCGGGACACCGCCGTTGAGCACGGCACGAACTGACGGAGGTGGACCGATCAGCTCGGCGTTCGCTGCAGGCGCGGGCATCGACCGCCCCCGAAGCCACAACGCGCCGCCGCCCGTCGCGACGGCGGCGACCGCCGCCACCGCTGCCCACCTGCCCGCGCGGCTGGCCGTCTTGCTGGCCGTCACTCTGGCCGTCCTGGGCCGCGCGGTCAGCTCGGCCGCGGTCGTGCTGAGCGTCGTCGACTTCGCCGCCACCCCCATCGGCTTCTCACTCGTCGCCCCGGGGAAGCTTCCCCGGGGTGCCGTGCGCTCGCCTGCCGACATCGCGCCCGACCCGACGGCGCCCGAGCGAGAAGACGCGGGCGCCACGGCGCTCGGCGCGCCGTCCTCCGCGCCAGGTCGCGGCCGCGGTCCGAGCGGCGTGGTCTCGACGCCGGAAGGCCCCGCGGGCGGCGGCTGGGTGACCGCGCTCTCGAGCGTCGTCGGCGGGCGCTCCACGGGGATGCGCGGGCGCAGCGGCCCGTCGACGCTGACCCCGATTTGCCGCGCGCATTCCCGGAGCGCGACGACCACGTCCTCCATCGTCTGCGGCCGCTCGTCCGGGCTCTTCGCCAGCATGCGCAGGATCAGGTCGTTCAGCGCCGGCGGAATCGACGGCACCCGCTCGATGGGCGGCACCGGCGCCTCCGACACGTGCGCGACGATCAGATCGCCCATGCCTTCCCCCACGAACGGCGGGAACCCGCAGGTGGCCTCGTAGAAGATGCAACCGAGCGAATAGACGTCGGAGCGGGCGTCCACCCGCCCGGCGCCGCGGCACTGTTCGGGCGACATGTACGTCGGCGTCCCGAGCACCACCCCGGTGCTGGTCTGGCTGGGGCGCCCGTCCTGCAACGCCAGCTTCGCGATCCCGAAGTCGAGGATCTTGACCGCCACGGCAGGATCCGCGCCGAAGCCCAGGTGAAGATGGATGTTGTCGGGTTTCAGATCGCGATGAACGATCCCGGTCGCGTGCGCCGCGCCCACCGCGGCCGCGACGGACGCGCCGACGCCCAGCAAGAACGGCAGGTCCAGCTCGAGCGGCCCCGTCCTGTACAGGTAGCCGCCGAAGCTCTCCCCGTCGAGGAGCTCCATCACGATGTACGCCTGTCCCAGGTACAGGTCGCAGTCGAGGATCTCGACGATGCCGGGATGCCGGATCAGCGACGCCGCCCGGGCCTCGTTGAAGAACCGTTCGAGCACGGCGGCGTTCTGCGACAGCTCGGGGATCAGAACCTTGATGGCCGCCCGGCGGGCCACGCGGCGGTGCTGCGCCAAGTACACCTCCCCCATGCCCCCCCGCCCCAGGAGGTTCAGGACGGTATACCCACCAATCTGCTGCCCCGCGCCGATCATGGACCTTGCGGCTAAGTATCCGGGCAGGGCGCGGCGTCCGTCAAGGCGACGGTAGCTTCCCGTCCTCGGTCACGGCGTCACCGTGACGGGAATGCTCCTCGATTGGGTAACGCCCAGATCCGTGGACGTCAGGGTGATCATGATTGTCTGATTGCTGGTGTCCCCGTTGGCCTGACCGGTGACGACAATCGGCTGTGACGTCGTTCCGTTCGCGGTCGAGAAGGTCAGCGTCCCCGGGCTGACCGTCGCCTTGTTGCCGTCGCTGCTCTGAACGGTCACGGTGACGTCCGCGGTCGGCAGCTTCGTGAGCCTGACATCGAACGCCTGCGTCGTCCCCCCGGCCTCGCTGACGGTCCCCGAGCTGGGCGTGTACGTGATGCCCACGTCCAGGTCGTTGACCTTCACGTTGAACTGCGCGTCCGGCGCGTGCCAGAGGTTGTCACCCATCGCCCCGACGAGCTGCGTGCTCAACTTCACGACCTCCATCACGTCCTGTGTGTCGCTGTCGGGAACGGCCGTGACGGTCACCTTTTGACGCTGATCCCAGCCGCCTGACAGGCCGCTCGCCGCGCTGAACGTCAACGTCGGAACCGAGAACGATACCTTGTTGTTCATGGGGGATTCGTTGATGGCAATGACCTCGTTGGGCGCCGCGCCGTGCGGCGGGTACTTCAACCGGACCCAGAATTCCTGCGACGTCGCCGGGTTTGCCTCCGAGCGCTGGAAGTTCTCGCTGAGCGTGACGGGGTCTGGGAGCGGGGCGCCGGCCGGAGCGAGCGGGTTGTCGACCGAGATCAAGATCGCCTGGACGTCGCCGTCGATCGAGCTCACTTTCACCGGCTGACTCCCCGCGAACGATGGCAACGACACCACGATGTTGGTCACCTCGTTGTCGGTGTTGGGGTCCACCTTCGCCTTCACGTCGACGGTCTGGTCGACGTCGTAGCCCCCCGCAACGCCGGCGTTCGGAGAGAAGGTCAGCGTCAGCGACGTGGCCCCGAAGTCGGACGACCCCGTGAAGGTGGGCGAGGCGAGACCGAAGCTCTGGATCACGTCCGGCGGAACGGTGACCGTCACCGTCGTGATGGTGAGCGGCTGATGGAGCAAGTGGACCTTGAACGTTCCGTCCGCGCCCTGCGCGAGGCTGCCGATGTCCATCGTCGACACGGCCAACCCCTGCATGTCGTCGTCTATCTCCGTGACATAGACGAACTGGTCCGCGACCGCGAGGTCGGGCGCCGAGATCCGGATGGTGAACTGATCGGTCGACAGGTTGGCGTCCGGAATCCCCGAGACTGTGACGGTCTGGGCGATCATCCAGTTCGCCGTGGTGAACGTCAGGGCCTTGGGCATGCCGCCCGGCGTGGCGAGGCTGACGCCGTCGAACGGCGATATCGACAGGCCGACGACGGTGTCGCTGATGGGTTGGGCCTTGAGCGCGACGGTGAAGCTGGCCGAGTTGGGGGCCATGGACTCGTGAATGGTCAGGTTCGACGGGTCAACGAGGATCCCCTGCGTGTCCACGTCCGCGATCGAGATCGTCACCGTCCGATCGGGGATCGCGGGTATCGAGGTCGTGGCATGAATGGTGATGGTCACTGTGTTGGGCTTGGCGTCAGCGTCCTTGGGGAGCGCCACCGTGATCGTCTGAGGCATCATGTCCACGAACGACACCGACGGCGCGACCATGGCGCGGGCCGGATCGCTGCTGGTCAAGGTGGCCGTGATGGGGATCGGAGGCAACTGGGTGAGCGCCACCTGGAACGTGACGCCGCCCATCTGCCCCTCCGTCGCGTTGTCGATGGACGAGATGGGCGTGCCGGCCTGCGTGACGGTGAACCGCTCGACGTCCATGTCGAGGATGATCACGGGAACCGTGACGCTGGCGAGCCCTGGCGCCGACACGGTCAGCGTGACGGTGTTATCCACGATGTCGGCGTCGTGAACGGAGGTCAGCGTCACGAACTGCGTCGTCTTCCCGGGCGACTTGCCGCCGGTGGGATTGAAGGTCAGCAGGCTCTTCGAGATGGTGAGCCTCGTCGCGTCGTCCGCGTTCAGGGTGACGGTCACGTCGGCCCCCGGGTTGTAGGCGAGGTTCACCCCGAACGTCGTCGAGGACGCGACACCGCCCATCTGGGTCTCCTGCATGACGATCGCGTTGGGAGCGGAGCCGTACACGACCTGGATCGCCTGGGCGTTGGTGTTCTTGATCGTGACCGGCACGGTCACGCTGTTGGCCGCCACCGACGTCAACGTGATGCTGGCCATGACGTCGGTCAGATCGTCCCCAGCGAGGCCTTGCACCGTCACCTTCTGGTGGGTGCCGAAGTTCGAGGGATTGAAGATCAAGTTCGGGGGCGTGACCGTCAGTCGCGCCGGATTGGACGAGAACGCGTTGACCGTGACGGCGCTGCCCGGATTGAACGCGAACCACACGTCGAACGTGGTCGACGCGCCCTGGTTGACGGTGACGGCCGCCGGCAGCACCTGGATGGACTGGTTCTGGTCGGTCACGACCGTGACGGCGACGGTCCGCGAAGCCACGGAGGGGACCACGGCGGTCGTGACCGCGAACGTAATCGTCGCGACCTCGTTCTTTGGATCGTTGTTCGCTTGCGGGGTTACGGTCACCACCTGGGGCGTCGCGTAGTTGCTGGCATTGAACGTCACGGCCACGGGGCTTGGCAGCGCGATGGCGTTGCTGGTGGACGTGATCGAGACGACCAGATCGGTGGGTGGAGCCTTGCTGAGGCTCACCATGATGTTACCCGGCGTTCCGCCCTCGGTCAGGCTGAGAGAGCCCGGCGTCACCACCAGACCCAGGGTGTTCGGATCGGAGACGAACACCGAAAGCGGCAGCACGGTATCGACTCCCGTGGCGGCGACACCAAGGACGACGGTCTGATTTCCCACGGCGCCGCCCGCGGTGGCCGTCAAGGTCACCGGCTGCGGGATGGAGTAGGTGCTGTCGGCCGCGAACGTCAGCGTGGCGGGAGTGACCGCGAGCAACGCGGGAGCGGGAGAGGTCACGGTGACGGTCACGGGGACCGACGGACGGAACGCGAGGCGAACCCCGACCTGCGTGGTCTCCCCCTGCTGCATCGAGACCTGCGTCGGTGACACGACGATCGCTTGCTTGTTGATGTCGGTGACCGTCACGTGCACGGTCGCCGTACCTGTCTCCTGCGCCGAAAGTGTGACGAGCGCGCTGTTCGAAACGGTGTCGTCGTCCGGCGTCCCGAGGACGGTCACGATCTGCGGTCCCACATCGTTGGCGGGAAACACGAGGGTATCCTGCGCCACGGACGCCACGGTCCTGTCACTGGTGGTGACGTTGACGGTGACCTGCGTGGGGAACGGCTTGGCGAGGGTCACCATGAACGTCGAACCCAGCGGATCTCCCTCGACCACCGTGATCGACGCGTGGTCGACCACCAGATCGGAGCCCTTGGCCACGACGGCGTCGGAGGTGTCGCCGGGCGTGACGACGTCGGCGGGAAGGTCTGCCCCGGAGTCGGGCGATCCGCTGCTGTTGTTGTTGCCACAGCCAAGGGCCACGAGTCCGAAAAAACCGACAACCAGCCCCGCGCGCCGCATTGCCTCGTTCATGAGAGCCCCCTCGGAGATGATGAAGAAATCGAGACCCGCCGCCGGGCCCACGTCTTGTAAGGGGCGTGATGCTAGGGAGAAAGCCAGGAAACGGCAAGCCGGCGGCTTTCGACCAATGCGAGACGGGCGTCTGTCGTATCGTCGCCCGGGACCGCCCCGTGGCCCGCCTTGACCAGGCGCCGTGAGGCGGGCTACAAACGCGCACGTGCCTCGTCTGGCGGTCGTAGGTTTGATGACGCTGTTTGGACTCAGCGTGGCGACGGCCGCGGGGTGCACGTCACCGCAGTCGGGCTCGATCTCCGGGCACTGGTGCGCGCGCGCAGCCACGTTCGACACGCTCGACGACATGGAGGACGGCGACGCCACCCTGTGCAACGACTGGGGCACGTGGATCCTCAGCGCGGGCGCGAGCGTAGTCAACGCGACCCCGTCCGCGCCGGACGGCACCTTGCTTCGAACCGACCCGACGACCGACCCCTCGCAGAGCGCGCCGGCCGGGGCCTTTCCGAGCACGCGGGCGATTCACTGGCTCGCGTCGGGGTTCACCGCCGGAACGGGCACCGACCCGAATCACTGGGCATTCTTGCGGGCGACCTTCGCGCCGCCGGGACCGTTTCCGATCACCACCTACTCCGGCCTTCGGTTTCACGCGAAGTCATCGTTGCTGGTGCAGATGCGCGTCAACGTCGCCACCTCCGTGACCCGGGATGTCGCGGGATCGGACGATTTCGGGCGAACGGTCTCGATCGACCCCGGGGGCTCACAGATCGATGTCGCGTTCGGCACCACGACGCAGGAAGGGTTCGGCGCCGTCTCTGCGCCCGACTTCGCCAACGCCACTCTGTTGTCGCTCGACTTCAAGCTCGCGTCCCAATACCTGGACGATCCTCGCGACATCAATCCGGATTCGTTCGACATCTGGATCGACGATGTTCAACTCTTGAAGTGACGGGCGGCTGCGGATCGCGTCGTGCGCTACATCGTCCCGCGCAGGCGCGCCCACAACATCCCCACGTACTCGTGTGAAGCCGCGTCGCACTCGGCGATGCGCTCGCTGTCCGGCAGCGGCTCCATCCGATCGGGCCAGTAGCCCGCCGGCGCGGGCACGACGGTCATGCCCTGCTTCTCGAACAGCTTGATCGAGCGCCGCATGTGGACCGCGGAGGTGACGAGGACGACGCGCGCGTTGCCGACGAGGTCGTGGACCAGCACCGCCTCGTCCTGGGTGTCGTCCGATCGGCCTTCCTGGATGGTGTCCGCCGGCGGAGCTCCCAGGACCTCGGCGGCCTCCACCATCATCTGCGCCTCCGACGGGATGCCTTCGCCGCCCCCGCCGCCCGAGAGGATCAGCTTCGCGCCCGGCAGGCGGCGGTACACCCGGATGCCTTCCACCAGCCTCTCCAGCGTCGCGCCGCTGAGCCGCGAGGTGGGCGGGACGGCTGGCGTGGTCTCGTAGCCGCCGCCCAGCACCACCACGAAGCGCGCGCCCGCAGCGTCCGCGGCGGGGTCCGCGAGCCGTCCGATCCGGTGCAGCGGCGCCAGCAACCATTGACTCGTCGGGGCCCACGAGAAGATCAGCAAGATGCCCGCCCCAGCCGACGCCAGGATCTTGCCCGCGCGTTGCCGCGAGGTGAACCAGAGCACCACCGCCCCAGCCATCACCAGCAGCAGCCCGACGGGAAACGGCAGGAGAAAGAAGGAAATCAATTTCTTCGCGAGCATGGCCGTGATTATCTACGAAGGGCTCGCTCACCGCCCGCCGTGCCCGCCTTTGCCTTCATGTCCCGGTGTCGCCTCATCCTCGCCGCCGCGCTCCTCGGTCTCGCGCCGCTCGACGCCATCTCCGTCGCCGCCCCACCGGGCGACGGCGCGCCCGCGGTTGCGGCAAGCACGGATGAGCCCCCTCGGCCCTCCCGCGCGTGGCCCGACGATTTCATCCGCGCGACCGGGAACCAGTTGACCCTCGCCGGCGCGCCGTTTCGCTTCGTCGGCGCGAACCTGGCGGTCATGCACGGTCCCGATGATCGCGCCGCCGCCGCGAGCCTGCTCGCCGAGGCCGCGCGCGACGGGATCCGCGTCGGGCGCGTCTGGGCGTTCGGCGAGGGCGCCGCGGCCGCGACGGCCTGGCAACGTGACAACTTCTACTTCCGGACCGCCCCGGACGGGTGGATCGAGGGCGGGCCGAGACAGCTCGACCGGGTGATCGCCGCCGCCGGCCGCGAAGGCATTCGCCTGATCATAACGCTCGCGAATAGCTGGCCCGACTACGGCGGCGTGCCGCAGTACCTGCGATGGGCCGGCCATTTCCGCGCCGGGGTGTACGGCGCGACCGATCGCTTTTACGCCGACCCGGGCGCGCGCGCGGCGTTTCGGGCGCACATCGAGCGGCTGCTCCGCCGCACGAACATGGTCACGGGCGTTCCCTACCGCGACGATCCCACGATCCTCGCCTGGGAGCTGATGAACGAGTCGCGCGTCGAGACGACCCAGGGCGCGACGGCGCGGCGCGCCTGGATCGCGCAGATGGCGACGCTGATCCACGAGGTCGATCCCCATCACCTGGTGATGTCGGGCGTGAGTGGCTACCGCTTCGAGCGTGAGCGGGACGACTGGCTGGCGATCTGCCGGCTGCCCGCGGTCGACGTGTGCGACGGGCACGTCTACCCCGAGGAGCTGCTCGGCGATCGCGCGAGCGACGCCCTCGACGAGGCCATCGACGACTTCGCGCAGCTCGCGCTGTACGGGGGCGGCAAGCCGTTCGTGCTGGGCGAATTCGGCGTGCGCGGCGACGCCGCGGGCCAATGGCGCGGGCGGCCGCGAGAGAGCTGGATCGCGCAGATCCTCGAGCGCCTGCGCTTCGACGGCGCGGCGGGCGGGCTGCTGTGGATCTACCAGGCGCACGCCGGCGAGCGGCAGAGCCACGCCGTGGGCGTCGGGGACGCAAACGCGGCGCCGATCCGGCAGGTCATGCGGGCGGCGGCCGCGCGGCTCGGCGCGGATTCAGCGGACGATGATCCGCCTGGGCCGCGCCACGCCGACCGCGCGGAGCGCAATCCGCGGCTCGGCGTCGACCGAGGAATCGCCCCCCTCTACGCTCTTCGGGCGGTGGTCGCCGGGCCCGCGCCGGCCGTGCCTCTCGCGGCGCCGCCCGGATCGGAGTCGACGGCCGCGCGTCGCGTCGCGTGGGATCCCCCCGCGTTCGCGCGCGCGGAATGGGAGACGAGCGGGTTCTACCCAGGTGGCGTGCTCGAGCACGTGTGGGGAGCGGAGAGCGGGTACTTCGAATTCGAGTACGAGGTCACCGACGGCCCCGCGACGCAAGCGCACGCTGGCGCGGCAGGCCGTGGAACCCCGCGCCGCCTCGTCTTGCGGGCGCGCCTGTCCTCCGAATACCCGGGAACCCTGTCGCCACCCGACGGCGCGTCGGCGTTCCGGGTCTCGATCGACGGCGTCACCTGGACGAACGCCACGGCGGTGCGCGACGACGGAACGGGAGCGCCGATCGTGCTGTCTTCGACGCGCGCGGAGCTGCTGGCGGCGGCGACGCGCCCCGGGAGACACACGCTGCGTTTTTCGGTGCCGGCGGGCCCGCACGCCCACGGCCTGTGCATCTATGGAAAGCCGGGAGCGAAGCCGAGGCCTGGGATGCCGGCCGCGACGGTGAGCCTCGAGTGGGCTTTCGGTGGGGCGGCGGCGCCATGAGCTCGCCCCTCGACGCCCCGCCCGCGCCGCCGCCCGCGCCGCTCGACCGCGTGGTCCACCACGCCGACGCGCGGGCCTGGCTGCGCGACAACGCGCCGCTCGGCGGCGCCAGCGTCGTCACGTCCCTGCCCGACGTTTCTGAGCTTCCCGCGCTCGACCTGCCACAGTGGAAGGCCTGGTTCGAGGACGCGGCCGCGCAAACGATGGCGGCGGTGCCCGACGAGGGCGTGGCGATCTTCTTCCAGAGCGACATCCGTTACGATGGCCTGTGGATCGACAAGGGCGCGCTCGTCGCGCAAGCTGCCGGACGCGCGCGCATGAACCTCCTCTTCCACAAGATCGTCTGTCGCAAGCCGCCCGGCACGGTGACCCATGGGCGGGCCAGCTACTCGCACCTGCTCGGCTTCGCGCGCCTGCTGCGTCCCTCCGCCGCGCGGAGCACCGCCGACGTCATCCTCGACGCCGGGTTCATGCCGGGCGCGAAGGCGATGGGCGTGAACGCGTGCCTCGACGCGTGCCGCTTCGTTGCGCGCGAGACCACCACGCGCACGATCGTGGATCCCTTCTGTGGCTTCGGCACGGTGCTGGCGGTCGCGAACGCGCTCGGGATGACCGCGATCGGCGTCGATCTCTCGGCGCGCATGTGCCGCCGCGCGCGGAACCTTCGCCTCGACCTCGGGGGCGCGGCCGGTGGATAGCGACATCGCGCGACCCGACGCGGTCGTCCGGGTTGCGCCCCCGGTCGAGTCGACGCTCATGCTCCCGGCGTCGGTCGGGCCGCAACCCGGTCGCCCGGTGTGCGAGCGCTGTCGCCGGCCCATCCCCGTTTGCTACTGCGCCCACCTCCACCGGCTGCCCACCCGAACCCGGGTCGTGCTGTTGCAACATCCGCGCGAGCGTCACGTGGCCGTCGGCACGGCGCGCATGGCGCACCTTGCGCTCCCGAACTCCACGCTGCGCCTCGGCCTCGATTTCTCGCTCGATCCCGTGGTCACAGCGGAGCTGGCCGCGTCGCCGGACGTCTACGTGCTGTTTCCCGGCCCGAACGCGCGCGACGCCGCGACCCTGCCGCGCGACAGGCCGGTGACGCTGGTGGTGCTCGACGGCACCTGGTGGCAAGCGCGGAAATTGTGGAAGCTGAACCCGGCCCTGGCGGCCCTGCCGCAGGTGGCGTTCGCGCCGCGCCACGCGAGCGCCTATCGGATTCGCCGGCAGCCCGCCGCGTTCTGCCTGTCGACGATAGAGGCGCTGGCCGAGGTGCTGCCTCTCATCGAGCCCGCCGGGCAGGCGTTCGAACGGTTGCTCGACCCGTTTCACGCGATGGTGGCGCGCCAGGAACATTTCGCCGCCGAGATCGCCGCAGGCCGGCACCGGCGCATCAGGCCCGGTCGAACCGCCTCGCCCGACGGTGTGGAGCCCACGGAAGATCGCGACGCCACGGCCGCGCTGGCGGCCACGTGGCCGCGCCTCGTCTGCGTTCACGGCGAGGCGAACGCGTGGCCGAAGCGGCTGCGGGATCGTCCTGATCCGGAGATTGTCCACTGGGTGGCCGCGCGGCCGGCGACGGGGGAGGTCTTCGAAGCGGTGATCGCCCCTCGCCGCCCGCTCGCGGCCGCGACCCCTGCCCGCCTCGGGCTGGACGAGGCGACGCTCCGCGCGGGGCGGTCCGTGGACGGCTGGCGCGAGGCGTGGCGGGCTTTCTGCGGTCCCGACGACATCGTCGTGACCTGGGGGCGATTCCACATGGATCTCGCCGCCGCCGACGACCTGGGCTTTCCGCCGGGCGGGATTGACCTGCGCCGGCAAGCGCCGTGGCACTGGCGCCGGCGGGTGCGCACGATCGAGGACGCGGAGGCGGCGCTGATCGACGGTGGCGCGCCCGTTCTGCCGGCGGGCGCGGAGATCGACGTGTCCCGGCGCGGTGGCGGGCGGCTCGCGACGCTGGTTCGCGTGCTCACGGCGATGACCGCGAGCCACCGCGGCCCCGTGAATCCGTCGAAGAACGAGCCGAGGAGCAGCCACGCAGTGGTGTAGATTGGGCCTCTCTGCCTGCGGTCGTTCGCATCATCCCTGTCATGTAGGAGGTAGCGATGAGAGTTTCCGGCGCCGCAATGCTTCTGGCGGTGATGTGCGAGGCAATCGCCTGCTCGTCGAGCCAGCCCAAGGCCGCTGTCGATCATCTCCCGGACGGCGGCGGTCAGGTGGACGGCCCGGGGACCGGCGGGGCGTCGGACGCCCGCACCGGGGGCACGACAGGCACAGGGGGTGCCGCGGCACCAGGCACGGGCGGCGCGGCTGTCCAGGGCAGCGGGGGCGCGACCAGCGCGGGCGGCGTGACGGTGGTCGCGACCGGCGGCGCCGCCGGCGACGCGACCGCAACCGGAGGCGCCGGGACCGCCGGTCGGGGCGCTGACGCGGGCGGCGGCGCCGATGCAGGCGCCATGGACGCGGGCCCTGACGGGGCGTCGGCGGACATGACCTCGACCGATCCCGGCGGGTGGCCAGCGGTGAGCGACTACAGCGCGGCCGGCCCCTTCGCCGCCACGCGCGAGACCAACATCGGACCGGGCGGCGTGTACGATCTGTTCCGTCCCAGCGACCTCGCGGCCGACCACCGCCTGCACCCGATCATCAGCTGGGCCAATGGAACGTTGTACAGCGTCGACGACTACGCGCCGTTGCTGTCGCACTGGGCCTCGTTCGGCTTCGTCGTCATCGCCAACCACACGAACACCACCGCCGGGGGCGCCACCCACAAGGCCGGCATCGACTGGTTGGTCGCCCAGAACGCGGCCGCCACCAGCCCCTACTTCGGGCTGCTCGACGTGACCAGGATCGGCGCCGCCGGACACTCGCAGGGCGGCGGCGCGACCATCGCGGCGGGCGCCAACAAGCCGGGAACGACGGGGATAACCGTGACGTTGCCGTTGATGCCGCTGCTGTCCTTCGAGACGGACAAGACCATCGTGGCGCACCAGGTGGTGCCCATGTTCAACATCAACGCCAGCATGGACAACCGCGATCCCACGGGGATGTATGCGACCCAGATCTACGGCGGCGCCGTGACCGAGCTGGTGCAGGCGTCGTTCATCGGCGTCCACGAGGACGCGATGGGCCCCAAGATGCACGCGCCGACTGCCGCCTGGTTCCGCTGGAAGCTGATGGGCGACGCGCAAGCCAAGGCGTTCTTTTATCCGATGGGGACGTGCGGGCTGTGCAAGGACGCCGACTGGATGACGGTCCGCTACAAGAACCCGGCTCCCTGAACGTTGCAGGCAATCCCCGCGAGTGGTCGCGCTCGCTTTCACCGCGTAGTAGAAAATCCGGACATGGCGAAGACACGACGGTGGACGTTCTTTCGGGCGGGGGGGTTCGATCAGGTCAAGCTGGAGTCGGGCGACGATCTCGTGCACCTCGACGAGCTGGACCAGAAGCTGTGGGTGGCGCTCGCGTGTCCCACGAGCGGCCTCGAGATCGACCCGCGCACGCTGGCGCTGATCGACACGGACAAGGACGCGCGGGTTCGTGTCCCGGAGCTCATCGCCGCGGTGAAGTTCGCGACGTCGAACCTGAAGAACCCGGACGAGCTGCTGAAGGGCGCGGCCACGCTGCCGCTGGCGGCGATCAACGACGCCACGCCCGAGGGCAAGACGTTGCTGTCGTCGGCGCGCCAGATCCTGACGAACATCGGCAAGCCGGACGCGACGTCCATCGCGATCGAGGACGTCGCCGACCCCGCGAAGATCTTCGCGGACACGGCCTTCAACGGGGACGGGGTCATCACCGAGGCGTCCGCGGACGACGACGCCACGCGCGCCGTCATTCGCGAGGTGCTCGACTGCATGGGCACCGACGTCGACCGCTCGGGGAAGCCGGGCGTGGGCACGGAGAAGGTCGAGGCGTTCTTCGCCGAGATCGCGGCGCACGCCGACTGGTACGCGAAGGCGGAGGGCGACGCCGCCCGGGTGTTTCCGCTCGGCCCCGAGCGCACGGCCGCCGCGGCGGAAGCCGTCTCGGCGATCCGCGCGAAGGTCGAGGACTTCTTTGGTCGCTGCCGGCTGGCCGCCTTCGACGCGCGCTCGGTCGCCATCCTCAACCGCATGGAGGAGGAGTACCTGGAGATCGCCGCCGCCGACTTCAGCATCACGGCCGACGAGGTCGCTGGCTTTCCGCTGGCGAAGGTCGCGGCGCTTGCGCCGCTGCCGCTCGCCGGATCGATCAACCCCGCCCACGCCGCCGCGGTGAAGGCGCTCGCCGACACGGCCGTGACCCCGCTGCTCGGGGCGCGCGCCGAGCTGACCGAGGCCGACTGGGCCAGCCTGCGCGAGAAGCTCGCGCCGTACGAGGCCTGGCTGGGCGAGAAGCAGGGCCTGCGCATCGAGAAGCTGGGCGAGGGCCGCATCCGCGAGCTGCGCGCGTCCACGGCGAAGGAGACCCTGACGGCCTTGATCGCCAAGGACAAGGCGCTCGAAGCCGAGGCGACCAGCATCGAGAGCGTCGAGCGCCTGGTGCGCTACTACCGGGACCTCTATCTCCTGTGCACGAACTTCGTCAACTTCGAGGACTTCTACGACGGCGCGGAGCCCGCCACGTTCCAGTGCGGAACCCTGTACCTCGACCAGCGCGCCTGTCGCCTGTGCCTGCGCGTGGAGGATCAGGCGAAGCACGCCACGATGGCCGGCCTCGCGGGCTCATACCTCGCGTACCTCGACTGCGTGCGGAAGGCGACCGGCGAGAAGATGCACATCGTCGCGGCGTTCACGGCGGGCCACAGCGACAACTTGATGGTGGGTCGCAACGGTGTCTTCTACGATCGGCAGGGGCGCGACTGGGACGCGACCATCACGAAGATCATCGAGAACCCGATCAGCCTGCGCCAGGCCTTCTGGGCGCCCTACAAGAAGTTCGTGCGCCTGATCGAGGAGCAGGTCGCGAAGCGCGCGGCCGCCGCCGACGCGGACGCACAAGGGAAGCTGTCAACGGTGGCGACGACCACCGTCAACGTCGACAAGGCCAAGCCGCCCGAGCCCAAGAAAATCGATGTGGGCTCGGTCGCCGCCCTCGGCGTCGCCGTCGGCGCGGTGGGGACGTTCATCACGGCCGTCGTGGGCTACGCCACGGGCATCATAGGCCTGGGCGTGCTGCCGACGGTGCTGGCGATCGTCGGGGTCATGCTGCTCATCTCGATGCCGTCGGTGGTGCTGGCGTACATCAAGCTGCGGAAGCGGAACCTCGGGCCGCTGCTCGACGCCAGCGGCTGGGCGGTCAACGCGGACGCCAAGATCAACGTGCCGTTCGGCGCCACGCTGACCAGCGTCGCGCGGTTGCCGCCCGGGTCCCGGCGTGATTCGAGCGATCGCTACGCCGACAAGGGCCTCCCCTGGAAGCGGGTGCTGGCGCTGTTGCTCATCGTCTACGGCGCCTACCGCTGGTACCACGGATCGTTCGACCGACTGCTGCCCGAGCGGGCGCGCTCGAAGACGGTGCTCGGGCGGTTCGCGCCGGTGGCCGAAACGAGTCAGTCGTCCACCACCGTCTCCGCGACGGTGACGGGGCCAGGCAGCGGCGAGGGGACGACCAGGACCACCACCACGACCAAGAGATAGCGGCGCCGTGCGGGGGTGGTCCGGGTACGTAGCCCGCGTCAGTGGGGCGCATGCAGTCCGACCACATTGCCCTCGGGGTCGCGGATGAGCGCGATCTCCCCGGGGTCGCCGATGTCCGTCTTGGGCATGACCACCTCGCCGCCCGCCGCCGGCACCCGCGCCAGCACGGCGTCGAGCTTTCCGGCGACGTTCAGGTAGACGATGGCGCCCTCGGCGGAGGGCCGGCGCACGGGATGTTTGACCAGCGCGCCCCGCACCCCGGACTCCTCGCCCGGAAAGATGGCGAGGGGCAAGTCCCCGAAGCTCTCTTGCTTGAGGTCGACCGACAGGCTGCGCTCGTAGAAGGCGGCGGCGCGGGGCATGTCCTCGACGAAGATTTCGAACCAGTTCAGCGCGTCTTTCATGGGATGACTCCTTGGGTTTTGGAACGTGGACGATGGAACAGGCGCCCTGATGCGCCGTTTGCCGTCCCGATGTGTCTACGTCGCGGGAGTGACAGCTTTATGTCAGGTTTGTTGGGGCCACGGTCCGGCGGACCCCCGGTCCGCGCCCAGGGGGCGCCCAGTCGCAATGCCTTACTTCACGCGCTAAAGTAAGGACGTGAAGATCGTTGCCACGCTCACCAGCAAGGGACAGGTGACGGTGCCGAAGACCGTGCGGCGGACTCTGGGGCTGACCAAGGGGGACGGCGTCGAGTTCACGGTACAGAAGGGCCACGTGCGCCTGCGCGCCGTCAAGGCCGTCTGTTCCTCGAGCGGCGTCTTGCACCGGTTTCTGCCCTCGGGATGGGTGGCTCCGACCGTGGAGGAGCTGGACGAAGGAATAGGGCGCCACATCGTGGAGAAGACCCGCCGATGATCGCTGCGGACGCGAATCTCGTCGTCAGGTACCTCCTCCACGATGATCCGCGGCAGACGGCGATCGCCCAACGCGTCTTCGGCGAGGCCGAAGCCAGGGGTGAGCCCATCTTCATCGGCCACCTGGTCCTGTGCGAGGTCTGCTGGGCGCTGGCGTCGTCCTACCGGCTCGGTAAGGCCGCGATCGTCATCGCCCTTCAGGCACTCCTGGATGATCGCGCCTTTCTGCTTCAAGACCGTCAGCTCGTCGAACGTGCGCTCGGACACTACAAGCGGGGAGGGGCGGGATTTTCGGACTACTTGATTGGTGAGGTCGCCAGGGAGGAGGGGGCTACCGTGACGCTGACCTTCGACCGAAGGCTCGCCCGAGCGCGGGGATTCGCCCTCGCGACGTGATCGGCGTTCGGCGCGAGTGGCAGGTTTATGTCATGTTTACTGGACGATGGTCCGGCAGACGCGCCTGTTCGCGCTGGCAGAGTACCTGCGGGGGCGGCGCACGGGGGTGACGGCGGGCGAGCTCGCCGAGCGATTCCGGGTCACCGTGCGCACGATCTACCGGGATCTCGACACCCTGCGCGCGGCGGACCTGCCGCTCTCCTCCGAGCGCGGGCGCGGCGGCGGTTACGCGCTCGACAAGACGTATTCGCTGCCGCCCGTGAACTTCACCTCGCGCGAGGCGGCGCTGCTGTGGACCCTCGGCCGCTTCGCGCGCGAGATGCGCCTGCTGCCGTTCGCCGACACGCTGCAAAATGGGCTCGACAAGGTGCGCGCCGCGCTGTCTGCGTCCGCCCAGCGCGAGCTCCTGCAACTGATGGAGGGCCTCACGTTCACCGGCGTCCCCGCGCCCGCCATCCCCGAGGCCGTGCGCGCGGCGGTCGAGCGCGCGTGGTTCGAGAAGGCCCCGCTGCGTCTTCGCTACCGCGGCGCCGACGGCCAGGTCTCGGAGCGCCACGTGCGCGTCGAGCAGGTCGTGCTCGAGCGCAGCCTCACGCTGCTGAACTGTGTGGATCTCGACAAGGGCGCCCCGCGCCAGTTCCGGCTCGATCGCGTGCTGGCGGCAGCGGTCGGCCCGTCGTCACAGGGGGCGGGGCTCGAACAGCGATAGGCCGGCGGGCGTCGGATCGCCGCCTCTTGCCCTTGTCTTGACCCGCCGTCGTTCGTAGCATCGCCGCGTGGCGCATCTCGTGAAGAACGAGCCGTGGGGGTTGTGGATCTCGACACGGACAAGGGGCACGTCTTCGTTCGCCAGGATTGGCGGTACGAGTGGACGAACAAAGCGGGCACGTCTCCGTGGACCATCCGAGAGCGCAACGCCTTTCACCACGCTCTTGACCGTCAAATCTGGAAGTTCTGGAGCTTGCGCCTCGCTATCAAAGTCCAACGCACCACCGAGCCGGCTCCGGCCCGGATCGAGCCTTGGATTGACCGCAGCTTGAGCCTTAGCTTCGACATCCGGCGAGTGCTGACTGGAGGGGCGTGGACGGTCACTGCGACCAAAGTGAACCCAGCCAGCCCGCGGGACTTTCCCCGGGCAGACACGACCTTTGAAGCTCGAAGGATGCAGCTCTTCAGCACAGACACAACGCCCCATCACGCGCTCAGGTTTCCTTACGACCCGATGCGCAGGCCCAACAATGACTTCTTCGTGGGTCCTCACGAATTTGGACATGCACTCGGCTACGGAAACTCCCGCGGAGATGGCGAGGAATACAGACCCGAAAACCCCTACTTCAACGACACCCTGAGTCTCATGAACATCGGTCTCTATGTCAGACCCCGCCATGTCAGGCTGATAGTAGAGACGCTCGCGAGCATGGTCGGGGGCGTTCGTTTTGTCGCCGCCGAGGTGCCAAAATGAAGTACCACAAGGCGATACTGTGCGGCGTGGGGGTAATCTATCTGACAGGCGGCCCCTCCCAAGCCGGACCGATCCTGGATGACGGGGGCCCGATCTACTCACCGAACCGGAAATTCTATGCGATGCCAAGCGAGAGGTTCGACTCGACGATCATCTTCAAGGCTGACGGCCGCAAGCACGGCTCCCGCGTATGGGAAATGCCGCACTGGTCGCCCCCGTGCCTGTCGAACGATGGTGATTACTTGGTCAGAAGTTATTACGGCAGCAATCTCTTGGATGCCGGCTACAAGTCGAACGAGGTGATGATCTCCTTTTTCAAGCGAGGCGTTCTCATCCGCGACGTTCACCTCGACGAGCTCTTCCGGGACCTCACCGTCTTGAACCGAGACCCGTCGCCAGAACCCGAGTGGGGATTCGTTAGTTAGCTGCTTCGGCGAACACCAAATCGCGGTCGATACCGTCGAACAACGGCGGATCGTCCTCGAAATGACGACCGGGGCGGTGGTCCAGGTTGTGCCCCTGAGCCCGAAGGAGTTCATCGGACCGCGATCCTGGGTCGACCCCGAGCCGCCGCGGGCGAAGGCCAAGCCCAAGCGGCGGCGGCCGCAGCTCCACCAATAGTAGTCAAGCGAGGCGTTCTCATCCGCGACGTTCACCCTCGACGAGTCTCATCGTCGAAGCCGATCGCTTGATGTTCGCCGAAAAGCGCGAGCACCGGTAGGCCCCGGAGGTTACGTCGTCTGTGGCGCGGCCCTTCGGCGCTTTGTCGCCCAGCAGTTCCTACCCCTCCGCGATTGCCGCGCGAAAGTCCCGCACCGCTCGCGTGAGGCTGCGGCGGTCCAGGAACGACGCGAGTAGCTCTATGTTCAGCTCGGGGACGAGCCGGCTGCGCGCGACCTCTTGATAGCCGTCCTTCTCGTGCACGAAGACGGAAATGGCGCCCTTGCGCCAGTACCAGATCTCGCCCACGCCCAGCTTCTTGTAGACCTCGAGCTTGTCGAGCCCGCCGCTGGTCCACTCGACCTCGATCGCCAGATGGGGGCGGTCGGCCGGCTCGGTCCCGAAGACGTAGCATTCGTCGGGTTCGGCACCGCGCTCTTCCTTGCGGTCCTTCAATGTCCACGATCCATAAGGCATGATCTCGATGCCGCGGTCGATGCACCAGGCCTCGAGCAGCCCGGCGATGAGGGACTTGATGCCTTCGTGGTCCTTGGACGGGCTCATGATCTCCAGCGTCCCGCGCAGATAGGTGAAGCGCGGCGCGGAGTGGTCGCCACGAACCTCGAGCAGCCGCTCGTAATCTTCCCAGCTCACGCCGTGCAACTGGACTGTGTGGTCCTCGCGCGGCGTGTCGTCATGGGAACTCAGCGGGGCGGCAGCCGACATCAGCCCGAGTATAGCGCAGCTACGACGGGCGCTCGGCGGCACTCGGGCGGCAGTTCCGGGCGCGATGGCGGATCCGACGCCGCGCCCGCGCCACGGCCGTGGGCGCGATCGTGGCCCTTGCACCAACCCGAACCCGGCGTTCTGCGTCCACTGAGGTAGTCGGGTCGGGGCAGTCGCCGAGCGCGGCGCCCAGCCACGCGCAGCTCAAGGCACGATACGAATGAAGGTCAGCCCGAGCGCCCCCCGGTGAACGACGGCGTGGAGCTGCGCGCCGGGCTTCCACAGGCGCACCGGCGCGAGACCAGCGTCGACGGAGACCGTCGAATCGTCTTTCCACGAGCGCAGCTCGAGGTGATCGGGCCCCTTCGACCGGTGCTGCCACGCGACGACCGTCAGGTCGTGCGGCTCGCCCGGGCTTCGGTCGAGGCGCACGTTGAGGTAGCCGACCCAGAGAAAGGCGCAAACCGGGCCGTAGATGATCGCGTACATCACCCCCATGGCTCGCGTCTTCTCGCTCAGCATGAATCGGGCGATCAACCCGTAGGCGCACGTCGTGACGGCCGCCGCCGGAATCGTCCACAAAAGACGCAGCCCCCAGCCCACGTGCTCGTAGAGGCCGAGCGGCTCGCTGGCCAGCATCAGTCCGATGCTGGGAGCAAACACGGTAACCGCCACGAACAGGGCGATCCTCAGGTACTCGAACGCCGAGTACTTCTCGACGGTGTAGGGAAAGCCAGTCTTCTTCATACTCCTAACCGGGTCGCATGGGGACAGTGCTTTGGCGACCACGGCCCCTCGGTTGCCGGCGCAAAATAGACAGTCCCTATGCGGCCGCGCCGCTGTCTGGGCCGCGCGGGACGATGTCCACTCGCGCGATGAAGGGCGACTCTCGTTGCAGCACCGCTTCGACGGCGCGGCCGAGGGCTTGAACGGCGGCGCCGCTCAGGGTCTCGTCGATGGCGACTCGCGCGACGACCCAGGCGCGACGCGGGCCGATGAACGTGACCAGCAGTTCGGTGACCGCGCGAATCCCCGGCTGCGCGGCGATGATTCCGCCTATCCGGGCCCGCACCACCGGGGTCGCCTGCCCTCCGATCAAGATGTCGCCGTTGCGCGCCGCGAGCTGGAACGCCACGAATCCTAGCAACAGCCCGATGGTGAGCGCGGCGATGCCCTCCGGCACCGTCGAGCCCGTGAGCTGATGCAGCACGATCCCGACGAACGCGATCGCGTTCCCCATCAACGCGGCCGCGTCCTCGGCGAAGACCGCGCGCGCGATCGGATCGGAGCTCGCGTCGAGGTGCTCGAGGAATCCTCGGTTCAGGACCCGTGCCTCGTCCCGCAGCTGCCGGTGGGCCTGGAGCAGCGAGACGCTGTCCAGGAGAAAGGCGACGCCGAGGATCGCGTACGCGATCCGAAACGACGACGTCGGCTCGGGGTCGGCGAGCTCGACGATGCCTTGACGCACGGAGAGCACCGCCCCCAGCGCGAACACGCCCATCGACGCGACGAGCGCCCAGAAGTGCGCGCGGCGGCCGTGCCCGAGCGGATGATGATCGTCGGCGGGTTTGACGCTTCGCCGCTCGGCGACCAGCAGCAGCGCCTCGTTTCCCGTGTCCGCGAACGCGTGGAACGCCTCCGCGAACATCGCGCTCGACCCCGTGAAAATCGCGGCCCCCAGCTTCGCCACCGCGGTGGCGAGGTTCGCCGCCAGCGCGAGCACCACGGTTCGCAAGCTGGCGGTGGCGGTGGACGGCGTCCGTCTCACGGGCACGTCAGCGCACCCACGCCCCGATGTCGATCGACCCCGTCCACGCGCACGCGCTGGGGTGTCGCGGCGATCCCCCTCGCTGGGGTGCTAAGCTCGCTCGATGGCGACCGAGGCTGGAGACCCTGAAACACCGATTGAGCCAGCTTACGACGAAAACGGGATCGACCGTGAGCAGATTCGCCGGATGCTCGACCTGCCTCCCGAAGCGCGGCTGCGACGGGTTCAGGAGTTCGTGGAGTCCGCCCTCGCGCTCCGTGAGCTGAATGAGAAGCGCCCGGTTCGTTGACATACTGGAGCGGTTCGCCGCCCATGGCGTCGAGTTCATCGTCGTGGGCATGACGGCCGGCATCCTCGGCGGGGCCCCGGTCACCACGCTCGACGTTGACGTCGTACACCGTCGCACGGCCGAGAACGTCGACCGGCTCCTCGCGGCGCTCGGCGAGCTTCAAGCCGAATATCGCCACGATCCGCGCAAGCTCACCCCGAAAGCGTCGCACTTGATTGGACCTGGGCATCAACTCTTGACCACCATTCATGGCGATCTCGATTGTCTCGGGACCATCGACGGCGGCAAGGCTTACGATGATCTGCTGGGCACGACCCGGGAGATCGTCCTGTCGAGCGGCGCCGCGATTCGGATCCTCGATCTGCCTGCGCTCATCGAGATCAAACGTCGTGCCGGGCGCCCGAAGGACCTCGCCGTACTCCCCCTCCTCGAGGCGACGCTGGATGAACGGAACCGCCGGAGCTGAGGCGGGGGCCCCACGCGCTCGGGACGAAGGAGTCCACCCCCGCCACCGCCATGCGGCGGCGCGGCTCAGCCGCCCGGGCCGTCAGTCATCAGGTAGCCGGTGAGGTCGCCGACCTTGGCCTCGAGGTCGTTCATCCAGTCGTAGAGCAGGTGGCGCTGGGCGAGCATCCCCAGGTAGTTGCCCGCGCGATCGACGACGACGAGGTGCCGCATGCGGTGGGCGCGCATCGCCGCCGCCGCCGTCGCCACCGGCGTCGAGTCGTAGGCGGTCACGATGTTCGTGGTCATGACGTCGCGGATCGGCGTGGTGTCGGGATCGCGCCCCTCGGCGACGACCCGCTTCATCAGGTCGCGCTCCGTGAAGACCCCGACGATGGCCGCCCCCTGCTTGACGGCGATGGCCCCGATCTGGGCGTCGGCCATCACCCGCACCGCCTCCCGCACACTCGCCCCCGGCGCGATCTCCGGTCTCTCGTGGGTCAAACGAAGTAAGCCCATGTCGAAGCCTCCGACGATCATTTTAGGCCCGGATAATCGCGATCGGCCCGGCTGTCGAGAAACTCCTCCAGCAATTTACCCGACCGTTACCGTCACGACATCAGGCCTTGATTCCGATGGGGGCGTGCCCCCCGGCCCCCTTGGGTTGACATCGCCCGCCCTATCCTTCAAGTAATCCCACCGCCATGAGCAATCCATCGGACAGCCCGACAGCCGCCCCCGTCCACGCCCCCGAGCGTCACGAATTCCAGGCCGAGGTCAAGCAACTGCTCGACCTCATGGTGCATTCGCTCTACTCGAACAAGGAGATCTTCCTGCGGGAGTTGATCTCGAACGCGTCGGACGCCCTCGACAAGCTGCGCTTCGAGCGGCTCACAAAGCCGGACCTCGGCGGTGCGGAGGAGCTGTCGATTCGCCTCGAAGCCGACAAGCAGGCGCGGACGCTGTCGGTGGCCGACAACGGCATCGGGATGACGCGCGACGAGGTCATCCGCAACATCGGCACCATCGCCAAGTCGGGGACCAAGGAGTTCCTGTCGGCGGTGAAGGCGGCGCAAAAGGAGAAGGCCCAGGGCAATGAGCTGCCGCCCGAGCTGATTGGCCAGTTCGGGGTCGGGTTCTACTCGGCGTTCATGGTGGCCGACAAGGTCACGCTCGTCACCCGGCGCGCGGGCGAGGACGCCGCCACCGCCTGGGAGTCCGTCGGCGACGGCACCTACACCATCGGCGAGGGCGCGCGCGAGCAGCCCGGCACCACCATCACGCTGCACCTGAAGCCGGTCGACGAGGACCAGGGCCTGCGCGACTTCACGAACGACGGCGTCATCCGCGGCATCGTGAAGCGCTACTCCGACTTCGTCGCCTACCCGGTCCGCATGAAGCTGTGGCGCAAGGCCGACCAGGGCTCCTCCGAGGCGCAGACCTTCGAGGACGCGACCCTGAACGGGATGAAGGCCATCTGGGACCGGCCGAAGGGCGAGGTCACCGAGTCCGAGTACCACGAGTTCTACCGGCACCTGTCGCACGACTGGAACCCTCCCCTTCGCACCATCCCCGTCAAGATGGAGGGAACATTCGAGGCGTACGCGTTGCTGTACATCCCGGCGAATGCGCCCCTCGATCTCTACAGCCCCGAGATGAAGCGCGGGCTGCAGCTCTACGTGAAGCGCGTTTTCGTGATGGACGAGTGCCGCGACCTGATGCCCGCGTACCTGCGCTTCGTGAAGGGCGTGGTGGACGCGCACGATCTGTCGCTGAACGTGTCGCGCGAGATCCTGCAGAAGGACCGGCAGATCCAGGTGATCCGCAAGCAGCTGATCAAGAAGGTGCTGGCCACGCTGGACGAGATGAAGCGCGACAGCGCCAAGGAGTACGCCGCGCTCTGGGCCGAGGTCGGCCCGGTGCTGAAGGAGGGCCTGCTCGGCAGCGACACGCAGGACCACGACAAGCTGCTGGATCTCGTGCTGGCCGATTCGACCGTCAACACGGCCGCCGCGACCGCCGCCGAGAACGCGGCGCCGACGTCGCTCGGCGCCTACGTGGAGCGCATGAAGCCGGGACAGGACGCGATCTACTTCCTGTCCGGCGCGTCGAAGGAGGCTGTGGCGAAGTCCCCCCTGCTGGAGGCGTTCGTCGCCAAGGGCTACGAGGTGCTGCTGTTCTCGGACGCGGTGGACGAGCTGTGGCTGGACCGGGCGCCGAAGTACAAGGACAAGCCCCTGCAGTCGATCGGCCGGGGCGAGGTGAAGCTGGGCACGGAGGAGGAGCGCAAGAAGGAGACCGAGGCGCTGGAGGAGAAGCAGCGCGCGTACGGCGACCTGCTCACCTGCTTCCGCGTGCTGCTCGACGACGAGATCAAGGAGGTGCGGCTGTCGAGCCGCCTGACGTCGTCGCCGGTCGTGCTGGTCAGCGACGAGGACGACATGACGCCGCGGATGCAGCGGCTGATGGAGCAGATGGGCCAGAAGACGGGCAAGGTGAAGCGCATCCTGGAGCTGAACCCGGCCCACCCGCTGGTGACGAAGCTGCACGACGTGTTCGCCGCCGACAACAAGGACCCGCGACTCGGCCTGTACGCGCAGCTGCTGCTGGGCCAGGCGCACCTGGCAGAGTCGGGTCAGCTCCCGGATCCCGCGGCGTTCAGCAAGGTGCTGGCGGAGGTGATGGGCCGGGCGCTGTAGGCGGGCTCCGCGGAACGATCGCGTTCGGCCAGGAGCACGCGGTCTGCCTCATGGCTGCGATGTAGCGGGGACTGTCGTCCAACGCGAGGGCGCGTGAGCCGCCAGGGCGTGCGCCCCGACGACGAGGTACTCAACCCCGTGGGCGTTGAATGTGGACAACAGATCGCTGAAGTCGGAGCTCACCTGGATCGTCCTGGTTCCAAGCGTGGCACAGCTTCGTCAGCTCCCAGACGGCCGCGATTCGCTCCTCGATGGTCCGGTCGAGCCACTCCCCGTCATTTGGAATCGCTTCCCCCGGCCGAACGACCCGGGAGGTGACAATCTTGCGCGATGGTTGGCCATCCACGCGATTGAGTCTAACACGCCCCCCGCGCGTTCCATCGGCACGCCAATCTCATGGGGCCTTGCGGACGCACTTCGAGATCGTGACGGTGCCGAGGGGCGGCGGAACGTATCGCCCAGTGGCCTTGGGGTTCTGGTGCCGCTGTGCCAGGCCTTGCTTGACGATCTTCAGCTCCCTGATGGCAAGCTCGTTCGCGGGCTCCACCTCAAGCGAATCCTCGTAGGCCAGGCGGGCCGAATCGAGCAGGCCCATGTCGATGTACGTGTAGCCCTGGTGGCGCAGCGCTGTGGCGATGAGGCACCCGTCGGTGGTGCTGTCGATGACGGCGCGATCCTGCGCCAGCCCCTCGTCGAAACGCTTGACCATCACCAGCGCCATCCCCAGCTCGAGCCGCGGCATGTGCTCTTGCGGCATCATGCCAACCGCCCGGGTCAGCATGCTGACGGCCCGCGGCCAGTCTCTCGTTTCGACGGCGCAGAAGCCTTCGAGGAGCGCGAGCGAGCCGACCCGCCACGACACCCACGTCGCGCCGCGCTTCAGGTAGGTGGGATCGTTCTTCACGCTGTCGAGCGCCGCCGCGAACTTCACGGAATCGACCGCCGCTACCGGGACGCCGCCCAGCTGCGGCTCCAGGGCCTCCCAACGCCGCCACGCGGCCGCGCGCTCGTCCAGCAACTGCCCGCACGACGCCGGTCCCAGGGGCAGTCGTTCCGGATCGGGAAAGTCACCCCCGGGGACAGGGGGGAACTTCGCTCCCGTGGACGAGACAACGGCGACGGCCAGGGTCCTGTCGTAGTTGCCGGTGAACCGCTCTTTGAAAGCGTGCAGGCGCAGATCCTTGATGGTTGGCCCGGGAACGGTCCAACCCGGGCGCGCGTAGATCGAGATGAGCAGCTCGGGCAGGAACCCGGCCTCCCAGATCTCGACCTGCCGATCGAGCATCGGATATGCCTTCGCGCCCTTGCCGCGCAACTCCTTCCACATCTTGTTCTGCACCGTGCGGCCCTCAAGCTCCAGCGCGTAGTCGTCGGCGCTCGTATTGGCGGGGGGCGGCGGGGTCTTCTCGTAGGCCGTCGCCCGCTGCGCGCCGTAAGCGATCCAGGCCGCCATGACGTCCGCGCCGTGATTCACGGCCTCAGGCCCCAGCAACAGGTGGTGTTTCTTGTCCCCCGGATCGGCAGGCTTGGCGGTGCGTGGTCCGGCCGAGCTCGCCTCGGGCGTCGTCGCGTGCCCGCACCCCGCTGCCACGCACACGAGCAGCCCCGCCACCACCCGAAGCCTCCCAGGATCGACCATGGTGGGAATGATATCCGAGGTGGCCGCGCGCACGGAAAGGGACACCTCACGGCTCCAAGGGTTTCCACACCGCCGCCTCCCCCACCTGGAGGTACCGGTCGATTCGACCACCGTCCCAGGTCAGGAAGAAGTGCGGTCCCTCGACGGCGTGGGGCTTGCCACGGACCGACGCCGCCACGACCTTGGGCCAAAACGCGGCGACGTTCGAGACGCCCGGCATGCGGACGGAGTCGTAGACGATCCCATTGCCGCCCGCCCCGCGAAGCACTCTTCCGAGCGTCTGGCCCGCGGCGTAGACGTCCGGATCGTGGATCCTCGGCCATCCGCCACCCCGCACATCGTGCAGACGGCCCGCCACGGCGCACACGTACGAGCGCATCTCGACGCGCGTCACCGGCTCTCGTGTCCGCGAGAGAAATCGCGCCTGATGGAAGGCGACCTCGCGCAGCGCGCCCTCGAGCCGCGCGCTCGCGTAATAGACGCCGTACGTCCCGTCGCTGAATCGGGAGGGAAAGCCGGTGTGCGTGAACGCCGCCATGATGATGGAGGCGCCGGGTCCGCTGATGCGCTCGGCGACGGGGACAGCGCTGATGTCCCCCATCTGCTCGCGCAGGCGGTCGTTCGTCATGCCTTCCAGCTCCGCGAGCGTCTCCCAGTCCGCGGGATCGCTGATTCGCTCGAACAAGTCGACTGGGGGGTAGCGACTTGGGACCAGCCGGTAGGCCTTCTCCCAGGCGATCCTCCGTTCGGGCGGGAGCCGCATGGCTTGCCGGACCGGAGCCAGCGCCTAGGACAGCCCGCCGCGCACGTAGTCGATGTACGCCCGCACCGCATGTAGGTCGGCGACGTTGCCGGCGAGCATGCGGTCGAGAGCGGACCGGCCGCCGAACGCGTCGTTCGGCTTGTGAATCCACGCGTCGGCCTGCCGCGAGTCGGGAAACAACACCTGCAAGCCCTTGTAGATTCCGAGCACGTAGCTCACCCGCTCGAGCGTGTCCCGCGGGAGAAGGCCCCCCTCCCCCTTCTTCCAGGCATAGAACGTCGATCGGCTGGGGCCTCCGAGGAGCACGCGCATCTGTTCCGGGCTGACCTGCCACAGGTCAGCGATCCGGAAGAACGCACGCTTGGCGACGTCCGAGGTCCTGGGCTCGGCGGGCGCCGCCGTTTGGTCGCCTCGGACCGCTCTCGCTTCCATCCGTCCAAATTTGTACTTTTTCGTATATTTGTCAATATCTGGACTCACCACCCATGAACCTCGCCCAATACCTCCCGCGCGTGAGCCCGTGGTTCTACCTCGTGCTCGCGGGCGTATTCGAGATGGGGTTCACCAGCTTCATGAAGCTGTCGAACGGTTTCGTGAACTGGGGCTACAACGTCTGCTTCGCGATCTGCGCGCTCGCCAGCTTCGGCTTGCTGAATCTATCGACCCGCGAGCTGTCCCTGGGAACCGCCTACGCCGTCTGGACCGGGATCGGCGCGTTCGGCACCGCCGCGATCGGCATCGTGTTCTTCAAGGACCCGACCAACATTTGGCGGTTGATCTTTCTGTCGACGCTGATTGGATCGATCATCGGACTCAAGCTCGTGTCCTGACGCACCCGAACATGCGCATCGCCATTCTCGGAGCGGGCAACACCGGAACCTGCGCGGCGCTCGAGCTGGCGCGCCGCGGCCACCGCGTGGAGCTTTACGACGAAGCGGCGGCGCCGGTGAGCCGCGCCAGCTTCCACAACGAGGGCAAGGTCCACCTCGGCATCCTGTACGCCAAGGACCCGTCGCTGCGCACGGCGGCGCTGATGATTCGCGGGGCGCTGATGTTCGCCCCGCTGCTCGACCGGTGGGTGGGCTGGAACCGCGACCGCGTGATGCTGTCGACGCCCTTCTATTACGGCGTCCACGCGGGCACGATGGTGGACCCGGCAGGGCTGAAGGCGCACTACGCGCGCTGTCGCGACATCTTCGACGCGGAGCGGGCGGCGCAAGGTCCTGACGCGAGCTACCTGGGCCTCGACCGCAGCATGGCGGTCGACGAGCTGTCGCGCGCCGAGACGGACGCGATGGTCACGCCCGAATACTTCGTCACCATGTTCCGCACAACCGAGCGCGCCGTGGATCCGCGCACGGTCGCCCGGCTGCTGCGCGCCGCCGCCCTCGAGCACCCGCGCATCGCCTTCGTGGGGGAAGCGCGCGTCACCTCCGTGGGTCGGCTCGACGGCAGCGGCCTGCGCGTCGCGTTTCGCAAGGACGGCGGCCTCCACGAAGAACGCTACGATCAGGTGGCGAACACCCTGTGGCACGGCCGCCTCGAGATCGACGCGACCATGGGACTGCGGCCCGACCATCCGTGGATGTACAGGTACAAGTTCGCGAACCGCGTCCTCGTCCCGCTCGCGCCGGGCGACGTCCCGTCGATCACGTGCGTGCTCGGTCCCTTCGGCGACATCGTCAACTACGGCGCGAACGGGCTGTTCCTGTCGTGGTATCCCGAGGGCATGATCGGCACGTCACACGCGCTGCGCCCACCCGAGTGGGATCGCGAGCTGACACCGGAGCGCCGGCACGAGGTGTTTCGCCGCAGCCTCGCCGAGTGGGTCAAGCGCTGTCCTGCCCTGCGCGCGCTCTCGTTCCGCGAGCGCGACGTCGATCCGGGAGGCGGCGTCATCTTCGCCTGGGGCGACACCGACGTCGACGATCACGGCAGCAAGCTCCACGAGCGCCACGAGCTCGGCGTGTATTCGAGCGGCGGCTACCACACCGTGAACACCGGCAAGTACACCATGACCCCCTACATGGGCTTGAAGACCGCCGAGCGGATCCTCGGGCTATCGTAAAGCGGCGCGAGGCGAGGCGAGGCCTGAGAAAATGTCCGCGACCCCCGTCATCTCGGTGGTGACCGCGACCTACAACCGCAGCCGCGTGTTGATGCACGCCGTGCGCAGCGTGATCGCGTCGTCGTTCACCGACTGGGAGCTGATCGTCGTCGGCGATGCGTGCACCGACGACACCGCCGCATGCGTGGCCTCGTTCGGCGATCCGCGCATCCGCTTCGTGAACCTGCCCCACAACGTCGGCGATCAGTCCGGCCCCAACAACCACGGCATCTCCCTGGCGCGCGGACGCTACGTCGCGTTTCTGAATCACGACGATCTGTACCTGCGCGATCACCTGGCGACGTGCGCCGCCGCGCTCGACGCCAGCGACGCGGAGCTCGTGTGGGTGCCGGCCATCGTCGCGCGCCCGGAGGGCGACCGGCGCTGGCGCTTCCACCTGGAAGGCGTGCCGGCGCGCGACGCCTACACCCCGTTCGCCTTCTACAGCGCGTCCTCGTGGGTCATGCGCCGCGCGCTGGCGGACACCGTCGGCCCATGGCCGTCGCCCGCGAGCGTCTGGGTCACGCCGTCGCAGGCGTGGCTGTTTCGCGCCTGGCGCGCGCGCGCCCGCCTGAAGTTTCTCCGGCACGTCGGCGTCGTCGTCCTGTGGAGCGGTGAACGGCCCGGCAGCTACGCCGAGCCCGGCAGCCCCGAGCACGACGCGCTCACGGCCGCGATGCACGAGGACCCGCGCTTCTTCGAGCGCATGCTGGAGAGCAGCGCCATCAACGCCGCCGAGGCCCTCAGCTACAACGTGTTTCACGCGCCCCGCAAGGCGCTGGCGCGCGCGCTGGCCTACCCCGCGTACGCCCTGCTGACGGCGGCCGGCGTACATCCGTCGTCCCTGAACATGGGCCTCAAATTCCGCGGCGGCCGCGGCGCCTTCATCCGCCACCACAGGCGAATAGTGGGCCTGGAACCGCCGGCGGTGGGCGGCGGAGAGGACAAGACGTGATTAGCCGGGCGGGAGGATTCCGCGGCGGATGAAGGTCGGGCGATCGAGCTCGCTCTCCTCTTCGCCGAACTGGTCGGTTCCCACCCGCGACATGGCGCCCGACGCGCGCCCGCGCAGGGCGGGGTTGCCCGGCACCGGAGGGCGAATGATGGGTCGCTCGCCGCCGCCCGGTCCGGAGGGACCCGAGCCCCAATCGTTGCCGCCGCCGGGGACGCCCGACCCGCGCATGGGGGCGGCCAGGCTCTCCGCGAACTCGCCGTCGAGGTCCTCGAGGATCTCCATGGGCTCGGAGCCCATGTCCGGCGCCTGCACGCGCGCTTCCTCGTAGTAGCTCGGCTGCTCGGTCGCGGGCGGCCAGGGTGCAGTTCCGCCCGGCCCGACCGGGGCAGGGATCGCGTTCGGCCACATGGGCCGCCCCGTGCCGACGGGAGCGTAAGTCTGCGGCTGCATCGGCGCGTGCGGCCCCGCGCCACCGCCCGTCGCCGGGGATGCGTAGTGCGTGGCCGCGCCGTTGCCCATCGGCAGCGCCATCTGGTCGCTGCTCGAACGCCTCGGCATCGCGCCCTTCGCCGTCATGGGAATCGGCACCCCGAGCTGATCGTCCGACGGCTGGAAGCCCGTCGCGATGACCGTGATGCGGACGCTGTCGCCCGCGTGGGCGTCGATGACGGAGCCAAAGATGATGTTCGCGCCCGGATCGGCCGCCTCTTCGATGAGCGTCGCGGCCTCGGTGACCTCGGACAGCGTCAGGTCCGGGCCGCCCGTGATGTTGATGAGGATGCCGGTGGCGCCGTTGATCGACACGTCCTCGAGCAGCGGCGAGCTGATGGCCTGCTGCGCCGCCTCGAGCGCGCGCTTCTCGCCCTTGCCCTGGCCGCTGCCCATCAACGCCCGCCCCATACCCGTCATGATGGTCCGCACGTCGGCGAAGTCCACGTTGATGAGGCCGGGGACCAGGACCAGGTCGCTGATGCCGCGGACGGCGTTGAGCAGCACGTTGTCGACCATCGCGAAGGCGTCCTTCAACGTCATCTTCATGCCGGCCAGCGTGACCAGGCGATCGTTCGGGATGACGATCAGCGCGTCGACGGCCTTACCCAGCTCCGCGATGCCGCCGGCCGCCTTCTTCTTGCGCTGCGCGCCTTCGAACGCGAAGGGCTTCGTGACCACACCGACGGTCAGAGCCCCGAGCTCCCGCGCGACCTGCGCGATGACGGGCGCCGCGCCGGTGCCGGTGCCGCCGCCCATACCCGCCGTCACGAACACCATGTCCGCGCCCGCCAGCGCCTCCGCGATGCGCGAGGCGTCCTCCAGCGCGGCGGCCTTGCCGATCTCGGGATTCGCCCCGGCGCCGAGCCCCTTCGTGAGGTGCTTCCCCAGATGAATCTTGATCGTCGCCTGGCTGGTCTCAAGGACCTGGCAGTCGGTGTTGGCGACGATGAAGTCGACGCCGTCGATGCCGGCCTCGATCATCGTGTTGATGGCGTTCCCGCCGCCGCCCCCGACGCCCACGACCTTGATGACCGGGCCCTTGTGGTTCTCCGCCTCGTCGTCGAATTCAAGCATGTCGGTCGTCTCCCATCGAAGATCGATCACACAGGTGGGCGCAGGACGCCAATTTTTTACTCTTTTTGGGCACCTGCCCCGGGCCGGACGCCGATAGACCGCCCGCATGCCCACTGTTAGATTGGCCCCCGAGGAGGCTCGATGACTCGGGTTCGCACTGTGGTGGCAGCGATCGTGGCTCTTGGCGCGGGGTTGGCGGCGGGCGCTCCTCGGGTGGCGGCGGGGGCGGCCGGCGCCGGAGGACGGGCGGCACCCGACGAGGAGCTGAACGACCAGGGGGTCGAGCTGCGCCGCAAGGGCGAGGACAAGGCGGCCCTGGACGTGTTCCAGAAGGCCTACGACCTGACCCACAGCCCGCGCGCGACAGCCCAGCTGGGGCTGGCGTACCAGGCGCTCGGGCGCTGGGAGCTGGCGGGGCCGCTGCTGGACAAGGCCCTGCAAAGCCCGGGGGATCCCTGGATCAAGAAGTACACGCGGCCGCTGCAGGAGGCCCACGGCGTGATCAAACAGCACCTGGCGCGCATCGAGCTGACGGGTGAGCCGGACGGCGCCGAGGTGATCGTGAACGGCGTGGCGGCCGGGCGCCTGCCCCTGCCGGCGCCGTTGACGGTCAGCGTGGGCACCGTGGACTTGCAGGTGCGGGCGGCGGGCTTCCGAGACGACATCCGCAAGGTGACCGTGACGCCGTATCAGTACGAACACCTGTTCGTGCGACTGGACAGGCTCCCCGAGGCCGTGGCGACCACGCCGCCGCCAGTGGCGAAGGTGGTGGTCGCGGCGGCCGACGAGGGGCCTACGAAGGTCGAGGTTGCGACCCCGCCGCCTGCGGGGGGAGCGAGGGAGTCCGAGGTGTCACCGAGGGCAATCGCGAAGTGGAGCGCGCTCGGGCTCGCGGTCGCGGGGCTGGGTACCGGCGTCACGGCGAGCATCATCCACAGCCAGAAGCTCACGGACTTCAGCAACGCCGACGGTGGACAGTGCTCCAACAACAATGGCAAGGCCGTCGACATGACGACGGGAGCGGCCGTGCGGGCGTGTCAGCCCGCCCTTGACGCCATCGGCCGCACCCACACCTGGCAGATCATCGGCTTCGCGGCGGCGGGCGCGTTCGCCGTCACGTGGCTGGTCTTGCAACTGACCGAGCCGGCGGCCCCGTCGAAGGCGACCGCCACGGCCGCCGCCTGGAGTTGCGCCCCGTCGCTGGTGCGGCCGGGGGCCGAGTGCGCGCTGCGGTTCTGATGGATCTTCGGACGTTCGGATTTGTCGCTGGGTCAGTTCAGTTCAGAAAAGGTGAGGGAGTGAAGGCCATGAAATCCAACTTGTCGTCGTCAACGAATCGGCAGCAGGTATCGCTGCTTGCAGCCCTGCTCTTTCCCCTCGCCGTCGCCTGCTCGTCCCCCCGCCAGTTCCAAGGCATCGACGGGGGTTTGGGCGGTTCGGCGGTCGGCGGCTCAAGAGGCTCCGCAGGCTCCACCGCGTCAGGCGGTTCGCCCGGCACCGGAGGCACGATCGCGGCCGGAACAGGCGGCGGCGCCGGTCATTCCGACGGCGGGGGTGGCGCCGGTGGCGCTCCGGGCGATACAGGAGGCCGCGGTCCCAGTACCGGGGGACAGGCTGGGAGTTCCCTCGACGGAACGGGGGGGGCTGGTGGTGGTAGCAACGACGGCGTGGGTGGAACCGGGGCGGCGAGCCTCGGCATCGGCGGAGCGGTGGGGGGAACGGGAGCGGGAGGCGCAGGAACGGGAGCCGCCGGAGGTAGGGGCTCCGGCGGCGCTTCGGTATCTGCAGTCCTCGCGGCTGATTCTTCCGCATTTGGTTTTGGTGCGGTCCTCAAGGGTGGTCGCAGCACTCCGAGCACCGTAACCGTCAAGAATATGGGTGGAACGGCCACGGGACCCATCTCGTCCTCTCTGAGTACCGGCGATTTCTCGATCGGCGCTGATTCGTGCACTGGGAGCATTCTCAACCCCGCTGCGAGTTGCTCCGTCGGCATCGCGTTTACGCCGGCGTCGGCAGGTTCAAATAGCAGGACGGGCACCCTGAAGCTGACGGGTAGCCCAGGCGGATCGATTAGTCTCTCGTTGTCGGGAACCGTCACCTCCCTGGCAGTCGATCCACCGACTTTCATGTTCCCCACAACCTCCGTCTCGGCCACCAGCATTACACGTGGCTTCAGCGTTACAAACCCGACGTCGGGTTCCGCAGGTGCAACGACTGCTCTGACGACCTCAATGACTGGCAACGGAATCAATGACTTCCAGGTGGTGTCGGATACCTGCACGGGAACGCTCGGGGCAAATTCTAGCTGCAACCTGGTCGTGAGCTTCAAGCCGCTAAACTTCGGACCTCGAACAGTAATGCTGGCCGTATCCGGAAACCCTGGAGGCACCGCCACGGCAACGCTCACTGGCCAAGCTCAAGCACCCGACGGCCAGACTGGCTGCAGCGGCAACGCCGACTGCATCTCGACAGCATGCATAACCTACTATCGCGACACGGATGCGGACGGACTTGGAGATAACGGCCACACCCTCACGGCTTGCGGATTTACTCCGCCAAGCGGTTATGCATCCAATGGGGGAGACTGCGATGATGGCGACCCAACAATGTCGCAAAATTCGTCGTTCTGCACTTCGCCTACCACTCGCACCTACTGCCTCATGGACGGCGTGCGCCGAACGCAGACTTGTTCCGGGGCAGGGTGTGTCGGTTCCTACTGCGTAGGAACCGTGGATATCTCTGGAACAATCACGTGTAACACGAATCTCCTATGTACAACGGCTCAAGGCTGCTCCTGGGCCAACTCTCCAGTCAATCCGAATGGGTCGTTGCCCGCGTGTGGCATGAACAATGGCCCAAGTCTTAAGACGTGCGATGGGCCTAATGACTGCGCTGTCGGGAGCGTCTGCTGCAATAGTTACAACGTGGCCTTGACGAGTTCCACAACGTGCCACGTTGGGTCCTGCCCTCCAGGTGACCCCGGTATCAGCTACGTCCAACTGTGCGATCCCCTTGCACCTGTATGTCCATTCGGAACGACATGCAAGGGGAGCCCGGGGGACCTGATGAGCGGCCAGGGCGGCTGGGGATGTATTTGAAACTGTGGAAACCTCCGGATTCAACGGATGAAGTTGACGTCGTCGATCCAGATGTCGAAGTCGTTGGCGGTAACCGACATATCGGCATTGTGGATGGCGTTGACCTGGACGGCCATGGCCGTGAGGTGCTTGAGGTCCAGATGGCCGATATTGGGGAGGAGATAGCCGGGAGCATTGTTCTGGTCCTGGGACGTGTCGGCGAAGGTGATGTCGAAGCGGCGCCAGGTCGTGTCGATCTTGTAGTTCACGTAGTTGGGGTACGCGGAGTCGCCGAATTTCACGAGGTATGGGCTACAATTTGTCGTCGCGGGACCGTAAGCACATACGATCGTGGCCGTGGGATCGGCGTCCGTGGCGTTCGCACCGCCGTCGGTATAGACGTCCGGGAAGCTCACCTGGACGCCCGTCAACTCCTTGGCTGCCTTGGCCCAGAACGACAGGCCCTTGTACTTCGTGGCGTCGTACCACCCTTTGAAGCTTCCTTCCATGGGGGCGAAGTTGGTTCCGAGGGCCGCGCCCCAGATCTTGAACCCAGTCGCCGTTACCCGAAACGACCCGGACCCCGAGCACTCGGAGTTACCCATCGAGCTGTCGATCGTTCCTGGCGCGCCTTCGGCCGGATTCAAGGTAGCGAGTGGTGTGCCGGACTTTTCTGACGGGTCACCGTAGGTGTAGAAGCCGCCGCTTCTCCCATCCACGGGGTTCAAGCCGTTGTCGGTCTTGAAGTCGGCAACGAGATCGTCGTTGCTGTTGATGCAATTGGCACCGAGCCCTGACCCACCCGAGCCGCTGCCCCCGCTCCCACTCCCGCTCCGCCCACCAGTTCCAGACGACGAAGCCGCCGGGCTGCAAGCAGCGAAAAGAACGGCAGCAGCCCCGGCAGTGCACAGAAGGAAAGCGGACTTGCTCATCATGCGTGACCTCAATTGTTCTCGTGGGGAAGTGGACAAACCAGAATGCGCCTGGCTCAGTGGCTGAAGTTCCCCGTCATGATTAGCAGCGTGAGCATGCCCACCGTCGCGTTGTAGTAGGAGTATGGTGTCTCCCCGGTGGTCGCCGGCGCAAGGTTGCCCCTGGTGGTCGCATCGAAGACAGCCTGATAGGCGTCATCCAGGAATGCCTGATTTGATTTGGCCGCCATCGCTCCGACCGCCGCCGTTCCGACGAGGGAGGCGGAGTTCGTGACCGCTCCCATGGGCGTTCCATTGAGCAAGTACATGTCGTAGATTCGTCCGATTCCCGCCTGTCCCGCGAATGGACTGGTCGCGAAGAAAGTCGTGGTGTTCTTGACGTATGTCTGGGCACTCGACGTGCCGTTCCAGCAGTAGTCGAGGCCAACCCGCATGGGCGTACGGTGCGAGTCATACTGGTATATCGTGTCGGTCGCGGCACCGTTGGAAGCGGCGGCCGTACAATTCCCGCTGCACCATGCTGGCACCAGACCCATGCCACCACCGAGGCTGTTGATCACCTGAATGGACTTGTCGGCAACCGCGTTCCAGTTGTGACCGGAATCGATGGTTTGGAAGATTCGATAGTACGCCGGCGCAAAGTACGACGGGTTCGTCACGTGGGAGGATGTCGAGTTCCCGTAGTTGCTTCCACCGGTCGGAAGGTTGCTCGAAGTGTCGATGTCTTTGGACCAAATGTCCGAGATCAACCCCGCAGCGTCCGCGGCGTAGGTCCCGCCAAAGACCTTGCCCGCCTGGATCAGCGCGAATGCCGCGTCCTCGTCTGCGTCGGTTGCTGAACCTCCGCCCTGCGCGTTGCAGGCCGCTCCGGTCCCGCCCCCGGTGCTCCCCTGACACCAAGTCATCAAGCCCGCGGTGCTGGACCCAGCCCCTTTCTTCCCCTTCCAATAGCTGTAAAGATTATCGAACGTGGTCTTGTCGTTCATGTTGACGGCAATCAGCATGCCGTAGGCGATGCCTTCCGAGACGACGTCGTTCGATGCCTCTGGGCGAATGACCGGACCTGCACCACCCTTGGCGAAGGTCTGCTTCCAAAGGTTGTAGGCCGTCACGAGATACTTCCCGTCAGCGCCGGTCGGCTTGCTGCACATGCCGACAGAACCGGCCCCCGCCAAGGGGAAACCAGGCTGGGTCGGCAAGCCGGAGTCATCGTCAACCCAGGCGACGTCGTCAATCCAGATGTCGTAGGTTCCGGCAGATGCGCCACTCGGCTGCTTGATGCCGAACGCGGAAAGATCGAGGACCGAGAATTCGATTCCGAGCACATCCTTGGCGACGAAGGGGGGAGCCTGGCACTTGGCGACGCCGGCCCCGGGGGGCGGACAAGCATTGGAGCCCGAGGCCGGCACCCAACGCGGAACCAGCGTGCCGAACGGAACCGTGATGGTCTGCCAGGTGGTCGAAATCGTCGGTGACGTCCACGGCGACAGCAACATCTGGCCGCGATTGTTTCGAAGGCCGATGTGCTCATCCAAGTTCTGGGAAGGCGTTTGTCCAACCTTTCCGTCGCTGAGGTTGCCGCCCTCGGCCATTGGCGCGGACTCTTTCGTCTTCATGTCGAAGTAGATGGCGGCCGGGGTTCCGCTTCCTGCCTTGATCTTGAAGCTCACTCCCTTGTGCGCGCTGACGTCGATCGCATTTGAGAAGGATAGGTTGGCGGAAGTCGGAGCAGGCGCGAACGTGGCGCCGAAACCCGAGTAATCCGTCAGGCCCATGCCGACGATGTGAAGGGCTCCCTTGCACGTTCCCGACCCATCGGTGGCTGTCGCGATGCCGGTCGGCGTTGTGGACGCGGTGACGGGACCGGGCGTCTGCGTGCCAACGGTGCCGTGATACGCGTACCACACGCCGCCCTTCGGGTTGATGGTGACGCCGGTCGTGCCTTCCTCGAAGTCGGAGATGATGCCGGCGCCGGCCGTCGGGCAGTTGGGATTGCCGTTACTTCCGCCCGCGGCGCCGCCCGTTCCCGTACCCGCGCCGCCCGTCGCCGTCCCGCTACCCCCCGTCGCAGTCCCGCTGCCGCCGGTCGCCGTTCCGCTCCCCCCGGTCGCGGTGCCACTCCCGCCCGTCGCAGTCCCGCTGCCGCCCGTTGCCGTGCCGCTGCCCCCCGTCGCCGTGCCGCTGCCCCCGGTCGCCGTTCCGCTACCGCCCGTCGCCGTCCCACTGCCGCCGCTGCCGACCTTGCCGCCCGTACCGGCGCCGCTGCCGCCGGTGCCGACCTTGCCGCCGGTGCCGGCGCCGCTACCACCGCTGCCCGAGCCGCTGCCGCCGCTGCCGTCGTTGCTTGCGGAGGGGGTACAGGCAACCGTCTGGGAGGCCAGGAAACCAGCGGCCAGCACGGCCAGGGATCGGGAGGACAGAGCTGAACGCAACATCGGGGATCTCCTGTCGATCAGATTGCAGGTTGGCAAATTGCAGGTTGCAGGTTGAGCCGGGACGGATGCGCCGGGAACCGGATGAAAACGGGGGCTCGGAACCACTCGGGACGCGGGAATCTATCGCATTCCCTCTGTAGGGAAACGGGATTGTAGCGCGACATGGGAAATTTCAAGTCCAGAGGACCGCGGTCGCGAAGGGCCTTCACAGCCCTGCCAGGAGTCTCCAGACCCGGGCCGCGGCCCATTTATCGAACGCTTGCGCACGCGTGGCCCACGGCATTCCAGTCTTCTGCGCCTCTGCCTGTGTTCGCCCTTACGTGTCTCAGCGTTTGAATGCTGGCCAGGGCGGGCCCGCCGCGCGTGCCCGTGCGTCAGAACACGTTGGTCAGCGTGCGCCGGATTCGTCCCAGGAAACCGCTGCGCTTCGCCGGCTCGCCGGTCACGGCGACCGTCGCGCGCCCCTGACCGTAATGAACCAACCCGACCGCCGTGGAGAACGTCGGGGAGCGCACCACCTCGACGAGGCCCCCCACCCCCTTCGGCATCCCGCGGCGCACCGGGATCCCCAGGATCTCCTCGCCGAGCTCCGTGATCCCCGGCATCTGGGTCGCCCCGCCCGTCACCACGGCCCCGGAGGCCAGGATGTCCTCGCAGCCGAGCCGCTGGATCTCCGCCTTCACGAACGAGAAGATCTCCTCGATGCGCGGCTGGATGATGTCGCGGCACAGCGCATGGCGGGACAAGATGCGCGGCGCGCGCCCCCCCACCGACGGCACCTCCAGCGTCTCGTCCTCGTCGACCATCCGCGCCAGCGCGCACCCCGAGCGAATCTTGATCTTCTCCGCCTCGTGCGGGGGCGTGCGCAGGCCGAACGCGATGTCGCTGGTCAGCTGGTGGCCGCCGATCGGGATCACCGTGGTGTGGGCGATGGCCCCGTCGGTGAAGATGGCGATGTCCGTGGTGCCGCCGCCGATGTCGACCAGCGCCACGCCCAGGCCCTTCTCGTCCTCCTCCAGCACCGCCTCGCCCGAGGCCAGCGGCTCGAGGACGATCTCGACGACCTCGAGATCGCAGCGCGTGCAGCACTTGAGGATGTTCTGCGCGGCAGCGGCCGCCGCCGTCACGATGTGGACGCGCGCCTCCAGGCGCACCCCGCACATCCCCAGCGGCTCGCGCACGCCGTCCTGGCCGTCGATCTTGTACTCCTGCGGCAGCACGTGGACTATGTGGCGGTCGACGGGCAGCGCGATGGCGCGCGCCAGCTCCAGCACCTTGGCCACATCGTTCGGGCGCACTTCCTTGTCCTTGACCGCCACCGTGCCGGTCGAGTTCACGCCCTTGATGTGCCCGCCAGCGATCCCGACATACACCTGCGAGATCTCGCAGCCGGACATGCTCTCGGCCTCGAGGATCGCCTGCTTGATCGACGCCACCGTCGAATCGATGTTGACGATGACCCCCTTCTTCAACCCACGCGACGGGTGGGTGCCGATGCCGATGATGTCGAGGCCATCTGGACCCATCTCCCCGACCACGGCGGCGATCTTCGTTGTCCCGATGTCGAGGCCGACGATGATGTCCGAGGATTTGCGCGGCATGTGGGGTGTGGCTCCAGGTCTCAAACGGCCCACTTTTCAGGGCCGGGCGACAGGCGACAGATCTCTCCTGCCAGAGATACCCGTGTTACGCGGTCCCGTCGATTTTTTCACTTCTGGCGGCGGCGACCCGATCGGGTCGTCGGCCACCACCGGCGGCGCCAGGCGCAGCGGAACGCGGTCGGAGGCGGCCCCGTCGAGGTGCACAACCCGGAGCGCCGCGATGCCCTTCGGTCCCAGCTCGTTCAGGACCTCGTCGAGGCGGGCGAGCTTCTGCGACATCTCGCCGAGCCCCAGGCGAATCTCGCCGCCGCCGTCGAGCAGGAACAGCGAGAAGCCGTTCCGGGGATCGACGTGGATCTCGGAGAGCGCCGGCCGGCTGACGTGGCTGCGGCTCTGGCGCGCCAGCGCCAGACTGTCGGGGTGGCGGTAGGTGGCGAGGAGGCCGATGGCCTCGCGAAACACCGCCTCGCCCGCCTCGGGCAAGCCGGCGTAGGCGGAGCGCGACACGCCCGTGAAGACGACGAGCCCGTCGGCCTCCTCCAGGGTCGCCTGCTTGAAGGCGTGGCCGCCCTCGTCGATGAGGTAAAGGCCGCCCATCACGGCGACGGCGACGGCACGGCGCTCGGTGACCTCGATGACCAGCGTGGAGGGAAGCTCGCGGCGCACACGCGCGGCGGCGATCCACGGGTGGCGCGCCAGCCGCGCCGCCACGGCGTCGGTGTCGAGCGCCAGCAGCCGATCGCCCGGCGCCACGCCCGCCAGCGCCACGAGCTGGTCGCGATCGAGGTGGGTCGTGGCGCCCACCCGCAGCTCGCGCAGCGCGAACCGGGGCGACGCCACCACGTGCGCCACGCCGATGCGCCCGGCGTAGACCGCGCCGCCGAGGGCGGCAAGCGCCGCAGCGACCTTGAGCAGCGCCCACAGCCACCGGGCCAGCGCCTTGATCGCCTCGCCGAGCCACACGAAAGGGGAGCGGTTCTCGACGGTGATGCGCCGGTTCGCGCGTCGCCAGCCGAGGAATCCCCGGCGGGCGCGGACGGGCTTCGCCGGCCGCGTGGCAGGCTTGGCCGCATCTGTGGCGAGCTTCGGTGGGCTCGGCTCGCGCGGGGCGTAGCGCGCCTGGTCGCGCCGCCGCGCCGGGCGCCGGCCGGGCTCGCCGGTCATGGATTCGCCCCGCCGGTCGGAGGGGGCGGCTCGAGGCGCGCCAGCAGCTCGCCCGCCGCGTGGGTGATGTCGCCCGCGCCCAGGACCAGCACGAGATCGCCCGCGCGCGCGAGCTCCACGAGTCGCGCCACCAGCTCCGCGCGCGGCACGTAGTGGGTCGCGCCGCCGCGCCCGAACGTGGCCGCCAGCCGAACGCTGGTCACGCCCTCGATCGCCGGCTCGCCCGCGGCGTAGATGTCGGTCAGCACGACGACGTCGGCGCCGGCCAGCGCGGGCGCGAAGTCGGCGAACAGATCGCGCGTCCTCGTGTACCGGTGCGGCTGAAACGCGACGACCAGGCGTCGGCCGTAGAGACGCGCCGCCGCGATGGTCGCGGCGACCTCGGTGGGGTGATGGCCGTAGTCGTCGACCACCAGCACGCCGGCCGCATCGCCGCGCACCGAGAACCGGCGATCGACGCCCTGGAACGTCTCCAGCGCCGCGGCGCTGTCGGCGAACGACACGCCCAGAAAATCGGCCACGCACAGCACCGCCAGCGCGTTCTCGGCGTAGTGCACGCCCGGCATGCGCACGCGGATCTCGCCGCGCGCCTTGCCGCGCACGGCGACGCCGAGGCGCGTGCCCTCGGGCCCGGCGTCGCGCACGGTGCCGCGGTAGTCGCCGGCGCGCAGGCCGTAGGTCACGTGACGCTTCAAGAGCTCGGGCGCCAGGCTGGCCGAGGTGGGATCGTCGGCGCCCAGCACCACCAGGCCGAAGAACGGCACCTTGTTCGCGAAGTCGAGGAACGCCGCGCGCAGCGTCGCCAGATCGCCGTAGTGATCGAGGTGCTCGCGATCGATGTTGGTGACGACGGCGATCTGGGGGAACAGGTGGCGGAAGGAGCCATCGGACTCGTCGGCCTCGGCCACCAGCAGCTCGCCCTGGCCGAGGCGCGCGTTCGAGCCGAACGCGCGCGCCTTGCCGCCGATGATCGCGGTCGGGTCCAGGCCCGCCTGCGCCAGCACCGCCGCCACCATGGTGGTGGTCGTCGTCTTCCCGTGCGAGCCGGCGACCGCCACGCCGTCCTTCACGCGCATCAGCTCGCCCAGCATCTCGGCGCGCGGGATCACCGGCACGTCGCGCGCGCGCGCCGCCAGCACCTCGGGGTTGTCGGGGCGGACGGCGCTCGACACGACGACCACGTCCCCCGCGGCGCTGTTCGCCGCCGCGTGTCCGAAGTGAATCGTCGCGCCAAGCGTCTGCAGACGGGCCGTGACGTCGGTGGGTCGCAGATCCGAGCCCGACACGGCGTAGCCGAGGTTAAGCAGCACCTCGGCGATACCCGACATGCCGATGCCGCCGATGCCGACGAAGTGGATCGCGACGTTGCGCTTGCGGAACATCAGCGCGCCTCCACCAGCTTCTCCAGCTCGTCGACGATGTCGCGGGTGGCGTTGGGTCGTCCGAGCGCCGCCATCTGGCGCGACATCTCCGCGCGCCGCTCCGGCGCGTCGAGCAGCTCCGCGATCAGCTTCGCCAGGGCGTCCGCCGTCAGCGTGCGCTGCTCGACCACCACGGCGGCGCCGGCCCGCTGGAACTCGGCGGCGTTGCTGGTCTGGTGATCGGCGGCTGCCGTAGGCAGCGGAATCAAGATGGCCGGGCGCCCCGTGATGGCCAGCTCCGCCAGCGTCAGCGCCCCCGCGCGCCCCACCACCAGCGCCGCCGCGCCGAGCGCGCCCGGCATGTCGTCGATGAACGGGCGAAGTACCACCCGGCCGGCCAGGCCCGCCGCCTGATATTTTTCACGCACGCGCGCCTCGTCCCCCGCCCCCGTCTGGTGGACGATCGGCGGCAGGCGATCCTGCGCGGCGAGCAGCGCCGCCGCGCCGACCACGAGATCGTTCACCGCGCGCGCGCCCTGGCTGCCGCCCAGGATCAGCACGTTCGCGGCCCCGCCGCCGCCGCCAGCCGATACCGCGGCGTTCGCGCCGGCGGCCGCGCGCGCGTCGAGCGCCGTCGCGAACTTTCGCCTCACCGGATTGCCCGCGAGGCGCGTCTTGCGGGCCGCGAAGAACCCCCGCGCGTCCTCGAAGGCGACGAACACGCGGCGCGCGAACATGCCCAGCACCCGGTTCGTGAGCCCGGGCTGGCTGTTCTGCTCCTGGATCGCCGTCGGATAGCCGAGCAGCGCGGCCGCCAGCACCAGCGGCCCCGACGCGTAGCCGCCCACGCCGATCACCAGATCGGGACGGAACCGCTTCAGCACGGCGCGCGACGCGAAGAACGCCTTCGGCAGCCGCAGCAGCCCCCGCAGCACGTTCCCGAGCCCGACGCGGTTCAGGCCGCTCACGTCCAGCAGCGCCAGCTCGAACCCGGCGGCCGGCACCAGCTTCGTCTCGAGGCCGCGCGCGGTGCCGACGAACAGCACGGCGCCCGCGGGCCGGGCCACCACCTCCTCGGCGATGGCGATCCCCGGATACAGGTGCCCTCCCGTTCCGCCGCCGGCGACGAGCAATCTCATGTCACGCGCCGTCCGCCGATTCGGGCACCGCGTCGTCGGCGCCCGCCGCAGGACCGGCCGGTGGAGAGCGTCGCTTGCGCGGCGGCCCGACCTCGATGATCAGCTTCGGGCCGCGATCCTTGCGGCGGTTCGCGCCCCGGCCGCCGAGCGAGCGCGGGCCCCACGCGAAGACGTCGCGAGGCTCGGGGTTTCGCGCCGAGATGTTGGCGAGCACCCCCGCCATGAACAAGCTGACCACCAGCGACGTGCCGCCATAGCTGATGAACGGCAGCGGCAGCCCCTTGGTCGGCAGCGAGCCCAGCACCACGCCGATGTTCACGAGCGCCTGGAACCCGAACATCGCCGAGATCCCGAACGCCAGGTAGCACCCGAACGGATCGCGCGCGCGCATCGCGGCCCGCAGCCCGCGCCACACGAACACGCAGAACCCGACGATGACGAAGGCGATCCCCACCAGGCCCAGCTCCTCGCCGACGATCGACAGGATGAAGTCGGTGTGCGCCTCGGGGAGAAAGAACAGCTTCTGCCGGCCGTCGCCGAGGCCGAGGCCCGTGACGCCGCCCGAGCCCACGCTGATCAGGGACTCCGTGATCTGGTAGCCGACGTCGCGCCGGAACGCCCACGGATCGAGGAAGGCCAGCATCCGACGCATCCGGAACGGCGTCGACACGATGAACTTCCAGCCCACCGGCGCCGCGACCAGGATGGCAACGATGAGGTAGCTCGTGCGCGTGCCGGCGATGAACAGCAGCCCGAGCGCGACGACGCCGAAGATCACTGCCGTCCCGAGGTCGGGCTGCTTGAGCAAGAGGCCCATCATCACCCCGGTCACCACCAGCGGCGGCAGGAACCCGACCGAGAACACGCGCACCTTCTCGGCCTTGCGCGCGAGCAGCGTCGCCAGGTACACGCACAGCGCGAACTTCGCCAGCTCGCCCGGCTGGAACGACAGCGGCCCGAGCCGAAACCAGCGGATGGCGCCGCCCGCACGCGAGCCGACCTTCAACACCGCCGCCAGCAGCACGATGCTGACCCCGAGCAACGGATACGCGAGGCGCCGATAGGCACGGTAGTCGAGCCTCGTCGCGACGGAGAAGGCGACGAGGCCGAGGAACGCGTACACGAGCTCGCGCTTCAAGAAATAGAAGGTGTCGTTGTACTTCTTGCCGGCGAACACCGCCCCCGCCGAGAAGATCATCACGCAGCCGAACGCCGCCAGCACCAGCACCGCGCCGCACAGCACCCGATCGGTGCCGACCTCGCTCGGTCGAATCATGCCCGCGGGCCCGGCGGGCGGCACGACGAAGCGACGGCGCAGCCCCGCCCACGCGTCGCCGACGACGGACCACGGCCGCCGCGCGGCGAGCGCCCCGGAGCGCACCCCGATCACAGCATCGCCTCCGGGCCCACGACCGCCTTGACGGCGCCCCGGAAGATCTCGGCCCGGTGCGCGTAGTCGCGAAACATGTCGAAGCTCGAGCAGGCGGGCGACAGCACCACCGCATCACCGGACTGGGCCAGCGCCATCGCCTTGCGGACGGCCTCCTCCAGGCTGACGGCGCGCACGATCTGCTCCGGGGCCACGAACTTGCCGAAGGCCGCGGCGATGGCGTCCGCCGCCTCGCCGATCAAGACCACCGCGCGCCCGACCCGCCCGAAGACCTCCGCCAGCGGCGCATAGTCGCCGCCCTTGTCCTTGCCGCCCGCGATCAAGACGACCGGGCGCGGAAACCCGGACAGCGCCGCCGTCACCGCGCCCACGTTCGTCCCCTTCGAGTCGTCGTAGAACACGACGCCGGCCGAGTCGGCCACCAGCTCCATGCGGTGGGCGAGGGCCCGGAACTCGAGCAGGGCGCGCCGCGCCTCCGAGGGGGTGGCCCCCACCAGCCGCGCCGCCAGCAGCGCCGCCAGCGCGTTCTCATGGTTGTGGCGGCCGACCAGCGACGGACTGTGCAGGGGATAACGCTCGCGATCGCAGCCCGGTAGACGCACGCACAGCGTGTCGCCCTCGACCCAGCCGCCGCGCTCCAGCGGGCGCGCCGTGGACAGCGTGATCACCTGCGCCGCGATCCCCTCCGCGCAGCGAACCACCTGCGCGTCGTCGACGTTGACGACCGCGAAGTCGGAGGGACCTTGGCGCGCGAAGATCCGGGCCTTCGTGGCCGCGTACGCCTCGAAGCTGGGATAGCGATCGAGGTGATCCGGCGTCACGTTCAGCAGCACCGCCACGCGCGGATGAAACGTGTCGGTCGTCTCGAGCTGAAAGCTCGAGACCTCGACGACCGACATGCCTCCGGGCGCGGCCGCCCGCGTGCCCACGGCCTCGCACAGCGGCTCGCCGAGATTGCCCCCCACGAAGGTCGGCGAGCCGCTCGCCTTCAGGATGGCCCCGCACAGCGTCGTCGTCGTCGACTTGCCGTTCGTGCCGGTGATGGCGACGATCGTGCCCTGGTTGAACCACGAGCCGACCTCCAGCTCGCCGGTGATCCTGACGCCCGCGCGACGCGCCGCCGCGATCTCGGGCAGCTCCGGGACGCCGGGCGACAGCACGACGAGGTCGGCCGCCAGGAACGTCGCCTCGCGGTGCCCCCCCAGCTCCTCGACGGTGCCGGGCGGCAGGTGCGCGCGCGCGGAGGCCAGCGCCTCAGGCCCGCGGCGATCGGTCACCGTCACCCTGGCCCCGTGCTGCGCGCACACGCGCGCGGCGGCCTGGCCGGAACGGCCAAGCCCCACGACCAGGACCTTCTTCCCATCGAGTTCGATCACGTCCACACGCCGAGCGTTGATCAGGATGACCCAACCGAAGGCAACTAGCCAAAAAACACAACTGGCCGCCGGATCCCAGGACTTCCTACCGGACCTTCAGCGTCAGGATCAGCCCCAGGATCGCGCACGCGAACGACACGATCCAGAAGCGCACGACGATGCGGGACTCGGGCCAGCCCAGCTTCTCGAAGTGGTGGTGGATGGGGGCCATCAGGAAGATGCGCTTCTTGGTGCGCTTGTAGTAGCCGACCTGGATGATGTCGCTGACGGCTTCCAGCACGAACACGCCGCCGATGATGGGCAGCGACAGCTCCGTCTTGGTGGCCAGCGCCACGAAGCCGAGCGCGCCGCCGAGCGCCAGCGCGCCCACGTCGCCCATGAACACCTGCGCGGGGTGGGTGTTGAACCACAGGAATCCGATGCCCGCGCCGCCGATGGCGCCGCAGAATATCGCCAGCTCGCCGGCGCCGTGAACTGGCGCCACGCCCAGGTATTCGGCGATGTTGAAGTTTCTCAGCGTCGTCCCCGCCGCGTACGCCAGCAGCATGAACGTGAACGCGCAGATGATCACCGGCCCGATGGCGAGGCCGTCGAGGCCGTCGGTGAGGTTCACGGCGTTCGACTCGGCCAGCAGCACGAAGATCCCGAACGCGATGTAGACCCCGAGCGGCAGCGCCAGCGGGAACCGCTCGAAGTTGAGCAGCGGCGGCGCCAGGCGCAGCCGCACCTCGGGGGGCAGCGCGTTGCTGGTGAACAGCCACACGATGGCCACCCCGCCGATCAGAAACTGCCCGAGTAGCTTCAGGCGTCCCGGCAGGCCCTTCTTGTTCTTGCGCGAGATCTTCAGGTAATCGTCGAGGAACCCGATCGCGCCGAAGCCCACGGTCACGAGCAGCGCCAGCCACACCAGCGTGCTGCGCAGGTCGCACCACAGCAGCGTCGCGGTGACGAGCGCCAGGATGATGAGGGCGCCCCCCATCGTGGGCGTGCCGCGCTTCGTGGCGTGCGACGCGGGACCGTCGTCGCGGATCACCTCGCCGAGCTGGCGGGCGCGGGCCCGCCGGATGAAGCGCGGCGCGATGACGAACGTGATCAGCAGCGACGTCAGCGTCGCCAGACCCAGGCGGGTCGACACGTACCGGAACACGTTCGCTCCGGGGATGGTGTCGCGAAAGTGATGGAACAGGTGGAAGAGCAAGGGGCGCTTTGTTTCTACGTCACCGGCGGCCGGTTGCGAAATTCTCTGCGAGGGCGTCGATCGCGCGCTCGAGCCGCGCGCCGCGCGACGCCTTGACGAGGATCCAGTCGCCCGGGCGGGTCCACGGCGCCAGCTTCGACGCCGCCTCGCCCGGCTCGGCGACGGCGGCGACGCGCGCGGCGTCGACCCCCGCCTCGCGCGCGCCGATGGCGATCTCGGACGCAAGACTGCCGACCGTGACCAGCCCCGCCAGGCGGCCGCCCAGGTCCCGCCCCACGGCGCGGTGCTGCGCGGCGGAGTCGGGCCCCAGCTCCAGCATGTCGCCCAGGATGGCGAACGCGCGACCGGAACCGCCATTGGCGGCGCTGGCGAGCGACAGGACGGTCTCGAGGCCCGCCCGCATGGACGCGGCGTTGGCGTTGTAGCAATCGTCGAGGACGATCCGTCCCCCGATGTCGCGCGGGTGGGAGCGATGCGGTGGCAAGACCGTGCCGGCGAGCGCGAGGGCCGCGGCCGGCGCGGGCACACCCACGGCGGCGGCGACGGCCAGCGCCGCGGCGGCGTTGCGCGCGTTGTGTATCCCGGACAGCGGCAATCGCACCACCACTGGCTGCCGCCGCACGGCGTACCGCACCACCGAGCCCGCCGCGCCGGCCGGCAGAAATTCGATGATCGTCACGTCGTTCGGGCCCGGGCCGCCCCCGTCGAAGCGCAGCTTGCGCGACTCGGGCAGGTGGGCGGCGAGCGGCTCGATCAGCGGATCGCCGCCCGGCAAGACCGCGATGCCCTCGGGTCCCAGCCCGGCGAAGAGCTCGCCCTTGGCGCGCGCGACCTCCTCGATCGAGCCGAGCAGCTCGAGGTGCGCCCCCGCGACGTTGGTGATCACGCCGACGTGCGGGCGCGCGATGTCGGCCAGCAGCGCGATCTGCCCCCGTCCGCGCATCGCCATCTCGAGCACCCAGAACGCCTCGGTCCCGCTGGCCGCGAGGATGGTCCGCGGCAGCCCGATCTCGGTGTTGAAGCTTCCGTCCGTGCGGTGAACGGCCCCCGCCGCTCCGAGCGCGGCGGCGCAGAGCTCCTTGGTGGTGGTCTTGCCGTTCGAGCCGGTCACGCCGATCACGTGACCTCGAAACTCGGCGCGGACGGCGCGCGCCAGATCCGCGAGCGCCGTCAGGACGTCATCCACGCCGATCACGCCGACGGGCGGGCCTGACGAGCCGCGCAGGCGCTCCGCGAGGTTCTGCGGGATTCCTCGGGCCGCGGGGACGACGACGGCGACGGCACCCGCCAGCGCAGCCGCGGCGCAGTAGTCGAAGCCGTCGACGCGCTCGCCCGGCAGCGCAAAGAAGAGCTCGCCCGGTCGCACCCGCCGGCTGTCGAACGCCACGCCCGCGAACGTGGTGGCCGGAAGCGCCGGGCCAAGCCACGTCCCGCGCATGGCGCCCACGGCGAACGCGAGCGCACGGCGCGCGGGTCCCGCGGCCGGTTCGGTCGCGCTGGCCACGTCGCCGCCCGTCACGTCCGGCCTCCCGGACCCGCGCCGGCCGACTCGAAGGCCGCGCGCGCCTCTTCCCGATCGTCGAAGTGCAGGCGCTCCGTCCCGACGATCTGGTAGTCCTCGTGGCCCTTCCCCGCCAGCAGCAAGACATCGCCCGGCCGGGCGGCCGCGACGACCGATCGGATCGCCGCCCGCCGGTCAACGATCACGCACGCCCCGCGCGCGGCCGTGGCGAGCCCGGCCGCGTCGACCACGGGCACGGACTGGCGCTCGACTCCCGCGACGATCATCTCGACGATCGCGCGCGGGTCTTCCGTGCGCGGGTTGTCCGAGGTGACGATCGACAGATCGCTGTCCCGCGCCGCCACCTCGCCCATCACGGCGCGCTTCGCGCGATCGCGATCGCCACCGCAGCCGAACATGGTCAACAAACGCGCGCCCGGCGCGACCAGTGGTCGAAGGGCGGCGATGGCCCGCTCGATCCCATCCGGGGTGTGTGCGTAGTCGACCACGCACAGCACGCCCCCGTCGTTCGGCACGCGTTCGAGGCGCCCCGGAACCCCCGTCAGCCGGCGCGCGCCCGCGACAATTGCGTCCGCCCCCAGGCCCCGCGCGACCGCCATGCCGATTGCCAGGACGAGGTTCGCGAGGTTGAAGTCACCGATCAGCGGCGACTCGATCGCGAGCGGACCAACCGGCGTCGCCACGCGCGCCCTCAGCCCCACGCTGCTGGCCGCGACCGTCTCGACGACGACATCCGCCCCGGCGTGGGGCCGCGCCGCCACGCCCAGCACCGATCGGCCGCGCACCCGCGCCCGCATCTCGAGGCCCTCGGGGCGATCGAACGGCAACACGGCCACGCCCGCCGCCTGGTCGAGCAGGCGCTCGAACAGGATGGCCTTCGCGTCGAAGTAAGCCGCCATGCTGCCGTGATAATCGAGGTGGTCCTGCGTCAGGTTGCTGAGGCCCGCGACGCGAAACCGACACGCATCGAGGCGCCGCTGATCGAGGGCGTGCGACGACGCCTCCAGGACCACGTCCTCTGCCCCGGCTGCACGCATGTCCGCCAGCAACTGGTGCAGCGCGAGCGCGCCCGGCGTGGTGAGAGGCGCGTCCCGCATCAGCGCGGCGGGGCCGCCTCCCGGCCCGCCGCCGACCCGGTAAGCGACGGTGCCGATGACGCCCGTGACGATCCCGGCGGCGCGCAGCATCTCCTCGACGAGATACGTGGTCGTGGTCTTCCCGTTCGTCCCGGTCACGCCCGTCAACGTCAGCTCGCGCCCGGACGGGTGCGCGTTGGCCGCAATCGTTGCCAGCGCCGCGCGCACGTTGGGCACGGTCACCCGCGTCACGGGGCGTGCGCCCGCCAGCGCCGCCGGCGCCGCTGCGGAGCCATCGGCCGCGGGCGCCTCCACCACGACAGCGATGGCCCCGCGCGCGATCGCGTCGGCGACGAAGTCAGTGGCGGCGGCGCCGCGCTGGACCGCGGCGGGAACCGCGACGAACAGGTCACCGGCCGTCACGCGGCGCGAGTCGTCGCGCACCGCGACGATGTCCAGCTCCGTCGATCCCGTCACCGCGGGCGCGGCGACGCCCTTCAACAGCGCATCCAACTTCATTCGGCTCGCCCAAAGGCTACTCGACAGACGACGCCTCGGGCAGCGGGCCCCGGCGCGGGCGCCTGCGCCAGCGCCACCCCCATCGTCGGGCGGCGATCGTCGATGGCCAGCTGCACCCCGCTCTGGTGGGCGAGGTGCACCGCCGCCGCGATCGTCAGCCCGCGAAAATTCGGAACCACGGCGACCAGCTTCGCCGGCCTGTCAGCGTCGGATGCCGCCCCCGCCGCGTCCTCGTCCTCGCCTTCGTCGGGCGCGTCGTCATTCGCTTCGTCATTGCCTTCGTGCGCCGCCACCGGGCTCCCATCGCCCGCGGCGTCGCCGTTATCGAGGTCCGAGTCGCGGACCTCGGGAACATCCGAACCAGGAAGCTCGTCGTCGTCCCCCGCTGCTTCGGCCGCCGCGCTCCGGCGCCCGTCCGGTTTCTCCGCCCCCGCCTTGCCCACCACGGCCACGGCCGCGGGCTGCGGCGGCACGTGCAGGTAACCCAAGGCTTGCTCCGCGATCTCCTTGAAGATGGGCGCCGCGACCGCGCCACCGAGGTGCGCCCCCTGGGGCTCGTCCACCAGCACGGCGATGGCCACGCGCGGCTCCTGCGCCGGCGCGAAGCCGATGAACGACGAGACCCACTTGCTGGAGTCGTAATGGCCGCCCGACACCTTTTGCGCCGTCCCGGTCTTTCCGGCCACGGGATAACCGTCGATGGCGGCCGCGCGCGCGGTGCCTCCCTTCTCGGTCACCCCGAGCATGATCCCGGTCATTTCGCGCGCCGCGCGCTCGGAGATCACGCGGACCGCGGGGCGGGCGGGCAACGCCTCGGCGCTGCCGTCGGCGCGCATCACCCGCGCCACCACGCGTGGCGGGTGATACACGCCGCCCGCCGCGATGGCCGCCATCCCCGATACGATCTGCAACGGCGTGGCCGTGATGCCCTGTCCGAACGAGACGTTCGCGAACCCGATGTCGCCCCATTTCTCGACGGACCGAAGCATCCCGCTGCGTTCGCCGGGCAGGCCCAGCCCCGTCGGATGGCCGAACCCGAACCGCGCCAGCGCGTCGGCCAGTTGCTCGCGCCCGAGCCGCCGGGCGATGCGCGCGGCGCCGATGTTGCTCGAGAACTTGAACACCTCCGCCACGGTCAACAGGCCATGCGGGTGGGTGTCGTGGATGGTGTACCTGCCGACCATCATCTTGCCCATCAGGCAATCGAAGTGATCTTCCGGGCGAACCACGCCGGCGTCGAGCGCGGCGGCGATGGTGAACGTCTTCATCGTCGAGCCAGGCTCGAACGCGTCGGTGATGGCGCGGTTCCGCGCGCCGTGCTCGACGGCGCCGCTCGGATCGTTGGGGTTGTAGGAGGGCGTCGACGCCACCGCGAGCAGCTCGCCGGTCCGCGGATCCATGACGATCGCGATGACCGCCTTGGCGTGGTGCCGCGTCTGCGCCTCGTCGATGGCGCGCTCGGTGACGAACGTAAGATAGCGATCGATCGTCAGGACCACGTCGCTGCCGGCGTCGCCGCTCGCGTCGGCCATGCCGTCGACGAACAGCTCGCGGCCGAGGGCGTCGCGCACACCTTGCAGCGAGCCGGTCTGCCCCCGCAAGTAGCGGTCGTACGCCAGCTCGACGCCCTCCTGGCCGCGGCCGTCGGACCCCGAGTGGCCCATCACCGTCGCCGCCAGCGCGCGGTTCGGATAGAACCGCCGCGGCTCGCGCGTGTAGCCCATACCGGGCAGCCCGAGCGTCTTGACGGCCTCCACCTCCTCGGGCGTCACCTTCCGCTTCACCCACGCGAAGAACCGCTTCTGCGCGAGGCGTTGCGCCAGATCTCTTCCGTCGATGCCCAGCACCCGGGCCAGCTTGTGCGCGGCGTCGGCGACGTCCGGTAGCCGGCGTGGGTTGCAGTAGATCGAATCGACGTCCGCCGTCGACGCGAGCTCGGCGCCGTTGCGATCCAGGATGCGCCCGCGCCGCGGGGGCAGCTCGACCTCGCGGAGGTACTGCTCCTCGGCCTTCCCACGCAGGCGCTCCGCCTCGTCACCAACTTGCAAGCGGTACGCGCGGCGGCCAACCGCGGCGAAGAGAATCGCGAAGCCGACGCCGAAGATGGCGATCCGGACCTTGGTCCAGCGCGACACGACGCCGTTCATCGCGCCGGCCTCCGGCTCACGTCTCGCGACGTGGAATCACGGAGGGGCTTCGCCGATGACGGCGACGCCGCGGGCGCCAGGTCGGTCAGATGCCGGGAGTCCCCGAGCGCCCGGATGGCGTCAGGCCCGGGAGGACCCATCTTCAGCTGGTCGCGCGCGATCATCACCACGCGCCCCGGATCCTTCAGCATCCCTATCTCGATCTGCAATCGACGTCGTTGCTCCTCGAGCTCCGTGGCGATGTGCCGCTCCCGCCCGAGCGCGTAGGCGACCTCGATGCTCTTGATGCGGACGGCGACGTGCGCGAGCGCCCCCGCCGTGACGATCGCCAGCAAGCAGCAGGCGACGCGCGCGCCGCTTCGTTCATCCGTGGGCGAGACACGCGGCGCCGGCGCCGGAGCGGCCACGCCGTGACGCGCGGCGCCCGGCCCCGGGATGGCGCTCGAGATGGGGGCCACGAGCGGCGACGGGAGCTCTCTGCGCAGCTCGCTCATGCTGTCCTCTCGAGCACCCGCAGCTTCGCGGAGCGCGCGCGCGGGTTGCGCGCCTGCTCGGCCTCCGAGGCGATCACGATTCGCTTCGTGACGACGCGGTAGCGCGCGCCGGCGGCGGGCGCGTCATGCCCAGGCTCGCCGAGCGCTCGGAAGCGGCGCTTGACCATCCGATCCTCGAGGGAATGAAAGGCGATCACGCAGAGCCTGCCTCCCGGGCGCAGCAGCCCCGGCGCCTCGGCAAGGAACGCCCTCAGCTCGTCGAGCTCGCGGTTGACGACGATGCGCAGCGCCTGGAACGTGCGGGTGGCCGGGTTCTTGTAGCGCTCGCGCGCAGGTACCGCCTGGGCGATCACCGCGGCCAGCGCGGCCGTCGAGTCGAGCTCCCCGCGCTCGCGCGCCTCCACGATCCGGCGCGCGATACGGCCGGCGAAGCGCTCCTCGCCGAAGTCGCGCAACAGGGCCGCGAGCTCGACCTCGTCGACGCGGGCGAGCAAGTCGGCGGCCGTCTCGCCCGCCGTCTGGTCCATGCGCATGTCGAGGGGTCCCGTTCGCTGGAACGAGAAGCCACGCTCCGCGGTGTCGAGCTGGGGCGAGGAGACGCCCAGATCCGCGAGGATGCCATCGACCGCCTCGACGCCGAGCGCGCCCAGGCTCGAACCGAGGCGAGAAAAGGGTGCGTGCACGAGTGTCACCCTGTCCCCGAACGAAGCCAGTCGCACGCGCGAGAACGCGAGCGCCGTGGGGTCACGGTCGAGGCCGATGACGCGGCCCGTGGGCGCCGACCATTCCAGGATCGCCTGGGCGTGACCTCCCCTTCCCAGCGTGACGTCGCAGAACACGCCCCCGGACGCCCGGCCGCCCGGAAAAAGGAATTCCAATATTTCAAGAAGGAGGACCGGCTCATGGTTGGCGGGCTCGGGGGCTCCCTCGGACATCATCGAGTGGGCCAAACAGCCATTCTTGGCCGCGCCGCGCCCAAGTCAACTTTTTCGACCCGGGGTGCAACCATAATTACCAATGATTGCAGTGAATTGTGGCTGTGGTCAGGCCCAGGCGAAGGGTTGGCGCGCGATCGACGCCCGATCGTGACCTTCGAACCGCCCCCCGGTGACACTGCCTTGCCGGATGCCCGAAAGGTGGGACAAGTGTGCGGCGACGAGCGCCCGATCACTTGTAACCCCGCTTGACGATTGGGATAAAAGAAGGTACGATGCCGGACTGATCTTTCACGGAATACCCAGCCCGAGGGTGCCGGTTGATAACAGGATGGAAGCTACATCAGGAGAGATGGGTATGGACGCCAAGTTATTCGAACTGGATTCAAGGATGGAAGTCCTTCGCGAGAAGCTGACGAAGTTCCCGCGCGCCGTCACGAAGGACTACCAGGACCGGCTCGATGTCTCCTGGCTGTTCCACGACAACGCGCTCGAAGGGGTCGTGCTGTCGTACTCGGAGCTCAAGGCCGCGATCGATCAGCGGATCATCAGCGACGTGACGTTGATCCCCATGTACGAAGAGGTGCGGCTGCACAAGCAGGCGCTCGACTGGGTGCGCGAGGTCGCGCCGCTGACCGGGAAGAAGCAGCTTCCGATCGATCTCGAGCTGGTACGCAAACTTTACGCGATGCTGACGCCGGAAGCGGCCGCAAAAGGTTTTCCCTATCGCAAGGAGAACCCGCTCCATCGCCTTTACTATCACGAGATCGCGGCGCCCGATAAGATCGTGCCGCGGATGAAAAAGCTGGGCGAGTGGATGGAGTCCGACGAGTTCGGCGACCTTCACCCCGTCCGGCGCGCCACCAAGGCGCACTACAAGGTGCTGTCAATCTACCCGTGGACGAAGAACTCCGGGAAGGTCGCGCGCCTGTTGATGAACTTCATTCTGCTTCGGCACGGGCACCTCCCGGCGGTGGTGCATTCGATCGAGCGCCAGCGCTACTACGAGGCGCTGCGGTTCGACAACGAGATGCTTTTGAATTTGATCCTCGAATCGATGGACAACAGCATCGAGACGACGAGCCGCTTCTTCACCGAGCTGAGCGGGTTGCGGATCCGGCGCGCGTCGTAACCGCCCGGGATCGGCGGCGCGCGGCGACAGCGATGGTTCCGAGCACCGGCGGCGATCGATCGCGCTGGCGGCGCCGCGCGCGACGCGTGGCGGCTGTTGCGTACGGACTTCTCGCGACGGCGGTGATCGTCGGCGCGTGCGCAGGGCCGACCGTGCACTATCCAACGAACGTGCGGCGCGCGATGCGGGGCTGGAGCCGACCGGCGGACCCGTACCGCATCGTCGGAAACATCTACTTCGTCGGCACGAACGAGCTGGCGATTTACCTCATCGCCACGCCGGCAGGGCACATCCTCCTCGACAGCGGCCTCGAGGACAGCGTGCCGGTCATCGCGGCGAACGTCGCGCGGCTGGGCTTTCGCTTCACCGACGTGAAGGTGTTGCTGTCGACGCACGCCCACGCCGATCACGTCGCCGGCCACGCGCGCGTGAAGGCGCTGACGGGCGCGCGCGTGCTGGCTTCGGCGGCGGACGCTGTCGTGATCCGCTCGGGTGGCGGTGGGCCGCTGGCGCTCGACATGACGTGGCCGGCCACCGTCGTCGACGGCGAGGTGGCGGACGGGCAAGCGGTGGCGCTCGGCGACACGGTGCTGGTCGCGCACCTGACCCCGGGCCACACCCCCGGCGCCACGACCTGGACGACGACGGTCAACGACGGCGAAAGACCGCTGGCCGTGGTGTTCTTTTCGAGCTCGACCCTGTTCGAGGAGATGCCCCTTCGCGGCAACGCCGAGTACCCGGGGATCGCCGCCGACTTCGAGCGCAGCTACGCGTTCTGGAGATCGGTCCCCTGCGACGTCCCCCTTGGCCCCCACGTCGGCTTCTTCCAGCTCGCCGACAAGCGCGACCGCCTCGCGCGGGGCGAGCAACCGAATCCTTTCATCGATCCCGCGGGCTGGAAGCAGATGATCGCCGATCAGGAAGCAAACTTCCGGCGGCGGCTGGCGCAGTAGCTCGGGTGCTGTCGTCAAGCAGGCGGGAAGTCGACGTGCAGGTCGTTGCCGTCGGGATCTTGCAAGTTCACCTGCACGATGCCCGAGCCCGGCAGCGCGCCCAGCCGGTAAGCGACGCCGGCCGCATCGAGACGGGCCATGAAGGCGGAGGCCGGGCCTCGCCCGCGGAAGGCGAAGTGCGATAGCGACGCGGCCCCCAGCGGCCCCGTGCGCACTTCCGCGGCGTCGGCGGCGAGCTCGACGAGGTGGACCACGGGTCGGTCGCCGAGATAAAGCCACGCGCCCGCGAATGCAAACGCCGGCCGGTCGCCCGGCACCAGCCCCAGGACGTCGCGGTAGAAGCGGGCGAGCGTCGCGACGTTCCGCGTTCGCAGATTCACGTGATCGAGGGAGTCGAGCGCCAGGTCCATCGCGCCAGCCTATGTCGCCAGCGAGCACGAGGGTAGCGGCCACTGCCTAGCGAAATCGTCCGGCGACCCCATATTCCACCATCGGAGGACCGCCCAATGACCATCGATGAGCTGCTGAGGGCCGCCATGAACGTGGAGGAGGACATCGAGGCGAGCGCCACCGGCGGCGAGGCGCTGGCGGCAGCGGTCGCGCGTATCGACCACCTTCAAGGCGAGCTGGGGCGGATTCGAGGCCTCGACACGCCGCTGATCCCGGACGCCGCGCGGGCGCCCAGCGCCAACGAGCAGAGCGTCGACAACCTCGACCTCACCCTTCGCATGTTGAGGCGCGCCGCCCTCGCGAAGCAGTCGGCCCCGTGAGCCCGGCTACCCGACGATGGGGGCGATACGTGATCCTCTGCGCGCGCCATTGAGCGGGCCCCGGCAGACCTGATATTGATCTTCGGGCCGTATGCCGACCATGTCTCCCGTCCGATCCGCAGTCTCGACCGTCGCGGCGCGCGCGCGGGACGCACTGTGGCTCGAGACGGCCATGCACCGGGTCGAGGGCTACGCCGCCGGCCAGCAGGCGGCCCTGCGGCGGTACCACGATGCGGCGCTGCGGCGGACCACGGTGGCCGAGCAATTGACGGACGAGCCCAGCGCCGTCGCCGCCCTCGTCCTCTATCGCGACGCCATACCGTTCCTGGTCGCCGCCATCGCCGTCTCGCGCGACGTCTCCTTCGATCCGCGCGCGGTCTTCGCCAGATCCCCGTGGGCTGCCCTGTCCGAGCTGGCCAGGAGCGGCGGGATCCCGCCCCTGCCGGCCTTCGTCGACGCCGCCCAGGCCATCCTCTCGGCGCCGGACACCACCGCGTTCGACGAGTTGACGGGCGATGCCCTGGCGGCCGGCCGGGCGGCGATCGACGCCACGGTCCGCTTCCTGGCCAGCCAGGTCGACACCCGGACGCCGAGGGAGATCAAGGTCAGTCGCTTCGCGCGCGTCGGCGCGGTCGTCGTCCTCGTGGCCTCGGCGCTCGTCTGGTGGGGGATGTCCATGGCGCTGCCCCCCGACGTCGCCCTGCACGCGCAGGTCACGACCAGCGGACACCATCCCAACAGCACCGCGCCGTTCGACAACAGCGGCGCCGTCAACGGCGAGATCGAGCCCTCGTATGGCGTGCACACGAACATCGGGTCCGCCTGGGTGCTGGTCGACCTCGGGAAGGTCTACAAAGTGTCGACGGTGAAGATCTACAACCGCGGCGACGGCTACTTCGACGACGGCCTCCCCTTCACGCTCGAGCTCTCGCAGAACGGGACCTCGTTCACGACGGTCGATCGGAGAACCACGGGGTTCACCCAGGCGAATCCGTGGACCTTCTCCCCTTCGGGCGCCCGCGCGAGATATGTCCGGATCAGCTCGACCAGCTACGTCGCTTTGGCCGAGATCGAGGTCTACGGACGTCCCCCCTGAAGCACGTCGCAGCGGCGGGAGCGTCCGCTGCCTGCCCCGACCCTTCCCGCGCGGTGGCGGTCAACCGCGGGTGGCGACGGTGATGAGGAACGTTCCCAGCCGGTCCTCGAACGGGGAGCGCCTGAGCAGCTCCTCGTACAGGTTGTAAAGGGGCAGGATGACGCCGGCCAGCTTGCTCTCGACGAAGCGGTAGGCGATGCCCCCGACGCCGCGAATGCTCACGTCCGCGAAACCGGCCTCGCGGAGCTCACCGGCGAGCTCGGTGCGGTGAAGGAGGACCTCGTTCTCCGTCTTCCCCTTCGTCGAATAGAGCGGGGATCGGGGATCCCGGTACAGGAACATCGACGGGCTCTGAACGCTGGGATCGAAGGCGAACAGACGTCCGCCCGCGCGGAGCAGGCGGTGGCCCTCCTTCAGGACGCGCACCCGGCTCTCCCGGGTCAGGAAGTGATGCAGCACGCCCGAGTAACAGACGATGTCCTGGCTGCCGTCGGGCAGCCCGCTGGCGGTGATGTCGCCCACCAGAAACTCGATGTCGGGCGATCCCGACTTCGCCTGGGCGATGGCGCCGGGCGAGATGTCCATGCCGCCGAGCCGCAGCCCGAAAGGGGAGAGGCGCCGGGTGAAGGCGCCGGTGCCGCAGCCGAGATCGATGCACCGCTCGCCGGCCTGCGGCTTCACCCGCTGCGAGAAGACCTCCAGCAGGCGCACGTAGGCGCGCTCGGCCAGCACGTCGTAGTCGCCGTGCTCCGCCACGAACTGATCGAAGAACTCGACCTCGCGCCGGCCATCGACGTCGGTGGGAGCGTTCATCTCCTTCGCCTACTTCCCGCGCGCGCCAGGGACGATGTGCGGCACGGGCAGGGGGATGATGAAGTCGCCCTTGAACCCGCGCGCCGTCAGCTTGGGCATCAGCTCGTCAGCGATGTGCCACGACAGCAGCAGCGCGTAGCGGGGCTGATCCTCGAACAGACGCGACTCCTCCAGCACCGGGATCACCGTGCCGGGAATGTACTTTCCGATCTTGTACGAGCCCTTGATCTCGAGGACGCAGTCGAGAATGCCGTCGTCGAGCCCGACGTAGTTGATGAGGGTGCTGGCCCGCGAGGGAGCGCCCACGCCGTAGACGCGGTCGCCGGCCAGGCGGACCTGGTTCAGCAGCGCGTAGAGCGCGAGCTTCGACGACACCACGCCGTCGCGAAAGCGCCCGATCCGCTCATCCGTCAGCTCCCGCTCCTCGGTGGCCAGGATCTCGCGCACGCTCTCATGCACGGGGAACTTGCCCTTGCGCGCCGCGTAGACGCGGATCGAGCCGCCGTGCGTGGGGATGCGCTTGGCGCGGATCACCTCCAGGCCGTTCGCCTCCAGCAGGTAGCGCAGGCTGGTCAGCGAGTAGTAGCGGAGGTGCTCGTGATAGATGGTGTCGTACTGCAGGGTCTCGAGCAGGGACAGCCAGTAGTGCGACTCGCTGATGAAGATGCCGTCCTCGTCGAGGAGCGTGAGGATGCCCTTCATGACGGACTGGACGTCCTCGATGTGCGCGAAGACGTTCGTGGCGGTGACGATCTTGGCGCGGCCGTCCTCGGCCACGACCTTGCGGACGGCGTCCTCGCCGAAGAAGGCTATCAGCGTCTTGATGCCGCGCTCGTTGGCGAGGTTGCCCGCGTTCGTCGGCTCGATGCCGCGCACGCGGTGCCCCCCTTTGAGGAAGTTGCTCAACAGCGTCCCGTCGTTCGATCCGACGTCCACGGCCAGATCGGTCGGTTTCAGCGGATAGACCTGCGCCACCTCGGCGTAGAGCTCGGCGAAGTTGTCGCGGAGGATCTTCGTCGTCCCGCTGGTGTAGGGATAGCTGGGCGGGAACAGGATCGCCGGATCGACGACCAGGCCCAGCTGCGCCAGCTTGCAGCGGCGGCAGGTCAGCACCTGCGCCGGATAGGCCGGTTGCTCGGTGGGGCGGGTGCCGATCACCGGCATGCCGTTCACCGGTGGCAGATAGCCGGCGAAGAACACCGCATCGAGCTCCCTGGACTGACAGACCTGACAGACCTCGACGACGACGCTGCCGCCTGATCCCGCTGCCAACTTGGTCTCGTTCATCTCACTCTCCCTTTCAGCGGCCGGCGCCGTCGGGCGCGGTCCGTCTTGCATGTTGGATGTACCAGCGGGCCGTTTGGCGAAGACCTTCTTCGAGCGACACCCGCGGCGCATAGCCGAGCGCCCGCAGTTTGCCGATGTCGGGGCAGCGGCGCAACGTACCGCCGGGCTGCAGGGGTCCCGTCTCGACGGTCACCGTTCGGCCCAGGACCCCTCCGAGGGTCTGAACGAGATCCTTGATCGAGATCTCCAGGTCCGTGCCGATGTGATAGATGCCGAGGTGCTCGCCCTTGTCGATGAGCCGCAGGACGCCGTCGACGAGATCGTCGACGAACACGAAGGCGCGCGTCTCGGCGCCGGTCCCCTGGATGGGAAGCGTGATCGCCCCGGTGGTCCCGCTCATTCGCTCGTGCAGCCGGCGGACGAGCTGCGGAATGACGTGCTCCTCCCCCATGTCCGGGCCATAGCAGTTGTGGGGCCGGAAGATGACCGCCCGCGACAGCAGCTTTCGCCCGTAGTTCAGCGTCAACAGCTCGGAGATGATCTTGCCGCCGCCGTACGAATAGCGCGGGTTCAGCACGTCCGGCACCGACAGCGGCGCGCGCTCGTCGGTGGGGACGTGGGGCGGTGTCTGGTAGACCTCGGAGCTGGACGCGAGGATCAGATCGCGGACGCCGTGGGCCACGCAGCCGTCGAGGACGTTCATCATCCCCTTGACCGCCACCTCGAGGACCAGCTCGGGCCGGCTGTAGAAGAACTCGGTGCCGTTCACGTAGGCCAGGTGCGCGACGCTGTCCATCCCCTGGATGGCGCGGGCGACGGCCGCGGGGTCGCGGATGTCCCCTGTCACCAGCTCCAGGCGGCTTCGCTCGTCGCCCGCGACGTCGGCCAGGCGATGGTGTGACCCGCGCGAGTCGTTGTCGAGTGATCGAACGAACGCGCCCGATCGGAGCAACCCGCGCACCAAGGCGCTGCCGATGAAGCCGGTTCCACCGGTGACGAGGAAGCGCGATCCGGTGATCTTCATGAGGGGACCTTTCGTAGCATGACGGTGTCGGGGCCGCGACGCAGATACGTGGTCGCGAAGGCGTAGACGAACCACTCGAAGTAGGCGGGAAGCCAGCGCAGGACCTTGAACCGGCTCTGGCCCACCTTTCGCTCGTACCACTCCACCGGCACCTCTCCCACCCCCCAGCCCAGGCGCTGGCACTTGAGCAGCAGCTCGATGCTGTAGGTGAACCCCTCGGTCGACTCGATGGGAACCCGATCGAGCGCGCGCCGCGAGAACAGTCGAAAGCCGTTCGAGGGATCGTGGGTCGGCACGCCGGCCAGGTGGTAGAGCGCCCAGGCGGACGCGCGGACGATGGCCGCCTTCAGGGGCGGACAGCCGACCATGCGGCCTCCCGGCATGAAGCGGCTCGCGCAGACGACATCGCACCCTTCCTTGAACTTCGCGACCATGCCGTCGAGGCGCGCCGCGTTGTAGTCGTCGTCGGCCGGGAAGACGAGGACCGCCGGAGCCCGGCTCTCAGCGAAGCCGGTCACGACGGCCCCGAACGCGCCCCGGCCCCGGTTCTTGACGGGCAGCACCGACATGCCGCGCGCCTGGAACGGCACGAGCACCGGCAGCGTGTCATCGTCGTCGCGGTCGTAGCAGATGAGCACGCGAAACGGTGTCCGCACCTGGGCGCGCAGCGTCTCGAGGACGCGGCCGATGCTCGCCCCCTCGTTGTACACGGGAATGACGATGTCTAGCTCAGGCTCAGCCATGTCTCGCGTCGATCCGCCTCGCGAAGGGCATCTATCAGTTCCTGCACCCGCAAGCCATCCTCCAGATTTGGGGTCATGGGGACCCTCGTTCGAATGGCCTCGACGAAACGTCGGATGACGGCGCCGGTCGCCTCGACGCGGCCGTCGGCGCTGGCCGGAAGCGCGGGAAGGTCGACCGCCTGCATCTCCCCGCCCCGCGTCCCCATCGCCAACGTGAACCCGGACGCGTAGTCGGTGCCACGGTTCTCCAGCACCAGGGCCCCGCCGTCGCCGTAGATCTCCAGCCGGTGGCCGCTGCCGAAGGGTGCGTCCGCGGCGATGGACAGCGAAACGGGCGCGCCCCCCCGGATCTCCAGCAAGGCCTCGACCCGCGCGTCCGCGGTGCCTGGCGGGGAGGTGAACAGCCGGCCCGCCAGGCGCTCGACGCCCCCAAACAGCCAGAGGATGGCGTCGAGCGCGTGCGAGCCGAAGAGATTGAGAGCGCCCCCCCCGAGGGCGGCGTCACGCTTCCAGGACGGGCGATTCTCGCGGTGAGCGAGCGTCTCGATGCGCCACGACAGGTAGACGTGCCGCAACCGTCCGACGGCCCGATCCAGCAGCAAAGCCTTCAGGCGCTGCCAGGCGGGGATCTCCCGGAACTCGAAGTCGATTCCGGCGACGATGCCAGCCGAGCGGGCCGCCTCGGCCATGTGGCGGGCCTCGACGACGTTCGTGCCGAGCGGCTTCTCGGCGAACACGTGCTTGCCCGCGCCGGCGGCGGCGATGACGATCTCGGCCTGAAGGGCGGGCGGGACGCTGATGCCGACGGCGTCGATCCCCGGATCGGTCACCAGCTCGCGCCAGTCGCCGAACGCCCGCGGAATCGCGAGGCGCGCGGCGACCGCTTGCGCGCGCGCCGCCGTCGACATGCAGATCGCGTCCACCGCGACGTGCCCCGCGCTCCGAAACGCCGGCACCTGGACGTGCTGGCCGAAGCCGCCGCCGACGATGCCGATCCGGAGGGGCGCCGTCACGGAGTGGCTGTCCGCGACTGCCCTCGTTTGCGCTCCAGATTCCAGATATCGAGGGTCGGCTTGCCCTGCAGATCCAGCCCCTTGTACGCGTTGTGGGGAACGCAGACGATCAAGAGATCGCTCCTGGCCAGGACCTGCTCGAGGGGCAGCAACTCCGGATCGTCCTTGACCAGCGGATCGGTCGTCAGCACCTTCCCCGCCTGGAAGCGAAGCTGCTTCTTCAGCTTGTAGCTGAGCGATGAACGAATGTCGTCGCTCTCGGCCTTGAAGGCCATCCCCAGGAGGCCGACCGTCATCTCGGCGAGCCGATAGCGCTTGCCGAGCTCGGCGACGAGATAGGCGGGGAGGCCCTCGTTGATCTGGATCGCCGAGTAGCCGAGCCCGAACTGATTGTTCGAGGAGGCCGCCAGCTGAAGGGTGTCCTTGTACAGACAAGGTCCGGCCGCGAATCCGGGGCCCGGCAGGTCACGCGCCCGCGGGTAGTCGTGCTTCAACCCTTCCAGCAGGCGGTCGTAATCGAGGCCCGCCCCCGAAACCATCATGTAGAACTGATTGGTCGCCGCGAACTGGATGTAGCGATAGGCGTTGCAGATCAGCTTCGCGTACTCCGCCTCCCGGGTGACCATGCGCACGATCGAAGGCGCGATGCGCGAGAACAGGCGGACCGCCGCGTCCTCGGCTTCCTTGGTGGTGCCGCTCACGATCTGGGGCAGCGTCTGCAGCTCGCGGATCGAATGTCCCTGCACGACCCGCTCGGGGCAGAACGCCAGCAGCACCTGCTTCGACTTGTCGCGCAGATAACGGTCGACGCGCTCGGTGACCCCCGGGAACACGGTCGAACGCAGGATCACCGTCTGGCCATCGGACAGATAGGGGAGCAGGGCATCGACGCAGTCGAGGACGACCCGCAGCATCGGATTGTGAAACTCGTCGATGGGGGTCCCGATCGTCAACACGATGTACGGAATTCCCGCCAGATCGGCGGGATTGGACGAGAGCCCGAGCCGACCGGTGGGCAGCACCTCCTGCAGCAGCTCGGTACCTCCGTCCTCCATGAACGGCATCCGTCCCGAGGCCAGGGTCTCCAGCGTGGCCCGGTTGATGTCGTAGATGAGGGTGCGAAAGCCGTGCTTGGCCAGCACCAGCGCCAGCGGAGCGCCCACATGTCCTGCGCCCCCGACGATGCAGACGTCATACGGTGTCGCCGCGGTTGTCGCTTGAGTCGTGTTCATGGCGGTGAGGAGGCACGTTACCTCACCTGCCTCGGATTTTCCTCGCGGACTTCGCGGCCCGGGATCGTGAACGCGATGCCAACTGGCCGGGGCGGGAACGGGCTCGGGCGGCGGCCGCTGGGGCCGTCAGCTGCTCGGGGGGACGGCGTCACTTCGAGGGCGCGGCGGCCGTCGCCGGTTCGATGTCGAAGCCGCGCATGAACAAGCTGAACGTCGAGTGAACGAACTGAGTGTCGACGCGCAGCTCGACGCGATAGCCAGGGGGCACCCCGGTCTTCATGCCGGCGACCATCTGATCCATCTGGTCGGCGCTCATGCCGGCCAGGATCACCTTCTTCAGGGGCCGCGCCGCCACGCCGCGAACCAGCTCGTTGCTCGTGTAGAAGTAGTGCGTCAGGAGGGCGGAGCGCGAGACGGTGTCGAGGGGGAGCAGATGGCACCAATCGTGGCCGTCGAACTGCGGGGACTCGAACGGCTCGGGCATGCTCTGCCAGCGCGCCTCGTTTTCGGGATCGAAGCGGCTGATGACCCCATCGGCCTCTAGCAACGCGTCGAAGGTCTCGCCGCGAAACGGACAGGCGTCGCCGATCTGGTAGAGGTGGGCGGGCTGCGAGGGCTCGGTGCAGACGGCGTTCATCAGACCGAGGGCGCCCGCGATGGCGACCGGCGCCGCCGGGGCCCACCGGCGGCGCAACCGCCACGCGAGCGCGGCGGCGATCGCGGCCAGGCCGAACGCGATCGGAACGCCGCGGTCGAGGACGGGCACGCGCCTGCCCATATCGAGGAGCAGCCGGGACAGGGGCGCTCCGAGGAGAGAGAGCGGAACGACGAAGCAGGCCGAGACCAGAAGAATGAAGCGCCGGGACGGGGCGGAGGCGGCGGATGTCGCGCCGGCCCCGCCCGCTCCGGAAGCGGGGACGCCCGCCCCGACCAGCCCGCCCAGGGCCAGGTACATCGGCGCGAGGAGCACGTGGAACAGGCAGTGTTCCTCCAGCAGCCCGAGGCCGCGGGCCTCGGCCACGACCGCGAGGCCGAGCGAGATCAGGTAGCCGCCTGTCTCCAGCGCCATGGCGTCGAACTGCCGCCGCCATGCCGACAACGCCAGCCGGCAGAACGAGGCGACGGCCACGACGAGGGGCAGGGCGAGCCAGGGGAAGCGGTCGATGTTTGTCAGGAACCCGCCGAGCGCGACCCGCGATAGCGCGCCGAGCTTCGCGATGTCGGCCGAGTAGTGGACCTGTTCGAGGAAGAACAAAAACGGCCCGCCGAGCGAGCGGTTGAGGAGGCCGAGCAGCACCGTCGCCGCGACGCCGCCGCCCGCCCCTGCGCCGAGAGCGCCCGCGATCCGGCGCAGACCGAGCGGGCGCGGCACCGCCGCCACGAGATGGAGCAGGAACATCGGCACCAGCAGGCCGACGATCGAATCGGTGGTCCCGCCCCAGGCGAGCGCGCCGCCCGCCAGCGCCGCCCGCCGCAGGAACGGCCAGGGTGCCGGCCATTCCAGCAACAGGAGCGCGAGGATGAAATAAGTCGACGCCGCCTGGTTGTGGTACGAAGTCAGGGTGTGCGAGTAGGTCGACGTGACCACGGCGGCGGCCACCAGGAAGGCCGCGGGCGCGCCGAACCGCCGCTTGACCAGGGCGTAGATCCCGAGGGTCTCGCCCCACAGAAAGCCCAGGTGCAGGAGGTGGTGCGCGACCTCGGCGGGCAGCAGGCGATAGAGCACGACACCCGGCAACACGAACGGCAGCCGCGACGACTTGTAGTTCGCGATGTACGGCAGCTTGAAGTCGAGGTAATGCCGGAAGAACCCGACGTACACGTTGGTGTCGAAGTAGAGCGGATTGTCCCAGAGGAAGGATGCGTTGGCGAGCAGGAGGACGAGGGGCAGGGCCAGCAGGGCGAGCGCCGGCAGGGCCTCCGGGGATCGCAGCCACGCGCTCAGCTCCTGCAGCGACGGCGCCGGGCGCCAAGGCTCGCGGAACGGATGACGCATGGGCCGGTCACGGTACCAAACGCGCGTCCGCCGCGCGAGGCGGCGGCACCACGTCGAACCCCCGCAAATACAGGGTCAGCGTGGAATAGACCCGCTTCCAGTCGAGGGTCGTCTTCAACGTGAAACCGGGAGGGAGGCCGCTCTGGACGTCGCCCGTGAGGTCCGCGATGTCGCCGGGACTGTTGCCGGCGACGGTGATCTTGCCGAGCGGCGGCGGGTCCGGGAAGCCCTGGGCGAGCTCGGCGGTGGTGTAAAAATAGTGGGTCAGCAAGACGGCGTTCGAGTCGGCTTGCATCGGCAGGATCGAGCACCAGCCCTTCCCGTCGAACAGCGGCTCGCCGAACCATCCGCCCTGGCTCTTCCAGCGAGCGGCGTTCTTCGGGTCGAACGTGCCGATGACGTCGTCGCCGTCGATCATGGAGCGAAAGACATCTCCGCGGAAGTTGCAGGTTGCGCCCGCCTGGTACACATGCGCGGGCTGGGAGTCCTCGGTGCAGAAGGCGTTCATGAGGCCGAGACAGGCGGCAATCGCGATGACGTCCATCGGTGACCGGCGGCGGAGGACGAACCCCGCCACGATCGCGAGGGCGAACAGCGCGAACAGAATCGGGACGCCCGATGCGACCGAGGGCCGGGACTCACCGACTTGAATGAGGAGTCGCGAGATCGCCGCGCCGAAGAGCGCCAGCGGGGCGAGGAAGCACGCGGCCACGGCGACCAGGAAGCGGGGAGAAAGGCGAGCGGCGATCGCGGGGGCCCCGCGCCAGGTGGAACCGACGAGCGCGGCGATGGCGAGGTACATCGGAGCGAAGAAGGGGTGCAGGAGCACGTGCAGCTCCAGCAAGCCCATGCCCCGCAGCTCCATCGCCACGGCGGCGGCCATGGAGACGACGAAGGCCAGCGTCTCGAGGGCCGCCCAGTCCCAGCGCCAGCGCAGCGCCCGCGCGACGAGCAGCGCGATCGAACAGACGGTCACGACGAACGGCATCGCGTCGAGGGGACGGTGGTCGATCTCCGTGATGAACTGCGGCAGGGCGACGGTCGACAGGGTGCCGGCCCGCGCGATCGCCATCGAATAGCGAACCTGCTCGACGAAGAACAGGAACTTGCCGCCGAGGGCGCGGTTGACGAGGCCGAGCGCCAGGAACGCGCACGCGCCGCCGGCCACGACGAGCAGCGCGGTGCCCGCGATGCGCCGGGCCCGGCGGGGCGCCGGCATCGTCGCCAGGGCGTGCAGCGCGAACGCGGGCCCGAGCGCCAGGACGATCGTATCGGTCGTGGCCGCCAGCGCGAGCGCGGCACCGGCGCACAGGGCACGCCGCGTGTGGGTCCAGCGCGCCGGTCGCTCGAGCAACAGGAGGGCGGCCAGGAAATACGTCGTGGCAGCCTGGTTGTGATACGAGGGCGTGCGGTGCGAGAACGTCGACGTCGCGACCGCGGCGGCGGTGATGAACGCCGCCTGGGCGCCGAACCGCCGCCGCGTGAGCGCGAAGACGATCAACGTCTCGCCCGAGAGGAACGTCAGGAAGAGGACGTGGTGGGCGGCGACCGCCGGCAGCAGCCGGTAGGCCAGGACGCCTGGCAGGACCCACGGCAACCGTGACGCCTTGTAGTTCGCGGCGAACGGCAGCTTGAACTCGAGGTAGTGCCGGAAGAACCCGATGTAGACGCTGCTGTCGTTGAAGTCCGGGTTGTCCCAGATCCACGAGCCGTTCGCGAGCAGCAGCACGAGCGGCAGCGCGACGAGCACCAGCGCCGGGGCGTGGTCCGCCCAGCGAATCGTCGTGCGCGTCCGTCCCATGGGATCCGTCGAGACTACTTCAAGCCGCCGCGTGTCGGTGGGGCAGGCCGGACGGCGCGGGCCGGCCCGCGACCGCAGGGGCGGCGGGCTGCGGCGCCCGACCGCGGCGAGGCGAACGGAGACGCGCCGGGTGCGCGCGCGAGGAGCGCCTCGACCAACCTTGACGGCCGGGGGAAACCCCCGTACTTTGTCCGCGGCCGAGCTGCGGCCCGCGCATGTCTTTGCCCTCACTCCTGCCGCGTGCGCTGTGGTCGCTGCTCCTGCTCTTCCCAGGCATTCTGCTCTCGGCCTGGGAGATCTCCTGCCGCGTGACGCCCAAGCGCCGCCTGCGCGAGCTGCTGACGCCCGGACTGGCGGCCGTCATGTGGCTCGTCTGTACCCACCTCGCCGGTCGCGTGTTGCGCAGCTACACCGGCGCGGTCGTGGCGGGAACGGCGGTGCCCGGGCTCGTCGGTTACGCCCTCGCGCTGTGGCGGCTGACGCGCCCCGCGCGAGCGCCTGCGCCCGCGTCGCCGCCCGAGCCGCGGTATTCGCCCTGGATGTACGTCGGCATGGCCGTTGGGACCGCGCTGATCTTTCCTGCGGCCTGGAACTGGTGCTTTCACGACGAGGCGGGAGCGACCGGCCACCTCGCGCTCATCTATGAAATGCAGCGCGGGATCTACCCGCCCCGAAACCTGACGTTCCCGCAGCTGGAGATGCCTTACCACTACGGCTTCGACGTGGCGGCGGCGTTCGTGTCGACGATCTTCGACCTGACGCCGCTGCATGCGATCGATGTCGTGACGATGACTTCCTGGGCGTACAGCTGGTGCTTGTTCTGGGCGATCGGGCACGAGCTGTTCGGCAGGGGCGGCGGTCCGGCGTGCGCGTTCCTCACACTGCTGGGCGGTGGTTTCCCCTACTACTGCGCGGGCAACTTCAACGCGTCGACGACGCTGTCAGGGCATCTCGCCAACGTCTGCTTCGAGGGGGAGAGCCTGCTCAACCCCACGCTGATCTCGTACTTCTTTCAGCACCCGTGGAGCTTCGGCATTCCCCTGGTCGGGCTGGTGGGGTTGTGGCTCGCCGCCAGCAAGCTGCGATCGCGCTTCGACTACCTGGTGGCCTTCCTGCTGCTGGTCGCGCTCGACATCAGCCAGTTCGCGGCCTGGTCGGCGATCATGCCCATCCTCGGCGTCGCGATCCTGCTCGGGGCGAAGCGCCAGGACGGCCGGCGACTCGTCGGGTGGCTGATCCTGCTCGGGGGGGTGTTCTTGCTGGCGCGATACCTCGGGGGGTTCTGGTCGCATCACCACACGACGTCGTTCAGCCTCCGTGTTCACGCGGGCATCAACGCGTCGTTGCTGTCGACCCTGCTGTGGAACCTGAGGACCTTCGGACCGCTGCTGGTCGGCCTCGTGGGGATCCCGTTTCTGGACCGCGCCAATCGCCCGCGCGTGTTCTACGCCCAGGTCGCGCTGGGCGGCATGTTGATCTGCAACATCTTCGTCTACGGCAAGTCGTGGGACATCGTGAAGTTCGCCACGTTCGCCTCGATCGGCTTCGGCGTGCTCACGGCGGGCGTCGTCGTGCGCTGGCTGCGAAGCCGACTGGTCCTGGCGCGCGTCGCCGCCGTGACGACCCTGATCGCGTCGGGGCTGTCGGCCTTTGGTTTCCTGTTGATCGTCGACGCTGACCTCAGCCCCGCCTCAGTGGGCTGGATCTTCTCGTGCAGCGAGGGGATGGTCGGCGCCGAGAACCAGGCCGCGGACTGGCTGCGACGCCACATGCGGCCGAGCGACGTCATGTACCGCAGCGCCAGCGCCAGCGGCACCTACGTCACCTACGCGGGCATCGCCCAGATGTGGCTGGGCAACGCGCCCGCGCTGCCCATCCCCGACGATCTCATCGCAAGCCGCACGAAGCTGATCGACACGCTGCCCCCGGATCCCCAGCCCTACCGCCACGAGGGCCTCCGCTACTTCGTCATCGACGGCGCCGACGGCAAGCTGGAGAAGATCGTTCGTTCCTGGGAGGCCCGGGGTCTCGCGCACGAGCGCGCGCGGTTCGACTTCCTGCGCATCGTCGAGATCTAGTGCCTCGGCCGCCGCCTCAACGATAGAGGTCGAGCTTGTCCAGGTGAAGGATGGTGCGACGCAGGGCGCGCAGGCGGACGTAGCGGGCGCGTGTCCGCGGGAACGAGGCCCGCCAGGTGGAGAAGGTCTCGTCGCGGCGGGCGATCTCGCGCCACGTCGTGCGATCGTCGCTGACCTCCAGCGCCAGGGGCACCGCGCGATCGGGGCAGCAGTCGCCGCGGTTGCGGACCACCAGGTGCGTGAACGCCGGTCGTTCGCCCAGATCGAACTCCACCCAGGGATCGACCTCGTCGGTCGTGCAGAAGAAGATGTCCGTGACGGCGTCGGCGCAGTAATGTTCCTGGGGCTTGCAGATGTCGAGCGCCGAGCTGGCGCGCCACGGTCGTCCCGCGGTCAGGCTGGGGGACCACTCGAGCGTGGACAGGACCTGGCCGGCGACGATCGCGAGGACGATCGCCCCGCCCGTGATGCCGAGGCGCCGGAACAGGATGTGGCGCAGCCGGCGCCGCGGCTCCGTGAGGCGGCGGAGCTGGGCGGTGGACAGGGCCCCCAGCTCGCGGAGGGCGGTCTCCTGCTCGTCCAGGGGACGGCTCGCCCAGACCGTGTCCCCGTCGGGCGCCCCCAGGGCAGCGCGCGTGCGCCCACGCGCGCCCTCGTCCGGGACCAGGGCGGCCAGCGCCTCGGGCGAGATCCGGTCGAGCGCGGCGGCGGCGCTGTCCGGCGCCGGATCGGTCAGCCCGGCGCGGAGGGACCAGAACGCGGCCTCGCGCGCCAGGCCGACCAGGGCCGGTAGCGCCAGGATGGAGGCCTCGGAGCGCGGGGACGACGTCATCGCGGCGGTGACGAGCTCCCGGACCGCGAACGCCCGCCGCAGATCGCCGAGCTGGCGCTCGGAAAACGTGGGCAGGGCCGCCCGCGCCCGCTCGGCGCTGGCAGTCTGCCACAGCCAGCCCCATCCTCGGCCAGCGAGCCGCCCCGGCGCGCCGAGGAGGCGGTGCATGCGCCCCGGGCGGGCGAGCGGAGTCTCCGCGGCGCTCGACGTCGAGGTTGGCGCCGGCGTCGACGTCGGTGTTGCCTTCTCGCTCATGGCCCGGCGACCCCCAGCTCGGCGCGGGCCGCGTCGGTGCCCGGCGTGACGACGCCTCGCTTGAACAGGAAGATTCCCAGATCGGAGGCGATCAGGCCGTAGGGGTGCCGGTTGAACGCGTCCTTGAGCAGGGCGGGGACGTAGAGGTCCCCCGCGCGCACCAGGAGGTAGTCGGCGTCACCATGGGCGAAGCGCAGCGCGAAGGCGTTGAGGCGGGCGGCGATGTGCGGAACCTCGTTCTCGGACGCGGCGACGCTCGCGTCCGGAGGGATCATCTTCAGCATCCTTTGTAGAGCGGCGTAGCGCTGTCGTTCCTCGGGGGTCATCTCGAACGAGATCTTGGCGAACCCCCCGACGAACGTGTGGTGCTGGAAGATCGCGCCGTAGGCGTAGCTGTGAAAGAACATGGCCGCCGCCATGGCCCCGAGCGCGGCGTTCCGGCGGATGGCGCCGCCGTGGATCGCCCGGCGCCGCGCCGCTCCCGGCCGCGGCGCCTCGGACAGCAGGCGCAGCATCAGGATCGTCGCCCCGAACAGGTAGGGGACGCCGTGGAGCGTGTAGTGGAAGGCGATCGACACGGTGGGCGCGTAGCCGGTCGTCAGCAGCGTGAAGAAGAAGACGGGGATGGCCAGCAGGGCCAGGGCGGGGCGGCGCAGGGGGAGGAAGGCCAGCGGCAGGAAGACGTGCAGAAAGTAAATCGCCTTCACCTCGGTGAGCAGGGTCTTGAAAAAGTAAGACGGGTTGATGAGCACGGTCTGCACCACCGAGCCGTAACCCGGGTGCCCCGCGGTCTGCAATTCCTTGTAAATGTCGGCGAACCAGGTGTGGTACAGGCGCGGCATGATCACGAACTTCATCAGGATGAACCAGGCCGCCGACACGGCGGCCAGCACCGCGCCCAGCCGCGGGCGGGCGCCCGAGATGACCAGGAACAGCCCCAGCACGGCGACACCCGCCGCGACGTCCTCGCGGTGGGCGCACAGCACGAACACGAACAGGGCCGCCAGACCGTTGCGCCGGGTGGCGATCGCCCAGAATAGCCAGAACCCCCAGAACGGCAGCGGCATCAGCTCGTGGAAGTCGTAGAAGTTCGGGCCGTGGACGGGCGCGTACAGCAGGAACAGCAGCGCCACGACGGCGGCCGGCCAGCGCGGGATCTGGGTGCGACCGAACAGGTACAGCGGAATGGCCGCGGCGCCGACGATGGCCGCCTGGTACACGAGCAGGATGTCGCCCCCGGGCTTGAGGGCGAACAGCGGCAGCCAGCCGAACATCGCGAAGATGGCGTGCGCGCCAACGTAGTAGCCGCCGTCGGGGCCGAGGAACACGGGACAGCGCCAGGGCTGTCCGTGCAGGGCGTTGAAGCTCCAGTTGATGTGGATCCCGAGATCGTAGGCCGACGTGCCCAGGCGGTGGTGGTTCAGAAGCGTGTAGTGGCAGAAATAGACGGCATAGAAGATGGAGCCTGCCGTCACGACCGCGAGCGGCAGATGCCGCCGCCAAGCAGGCGGCCAGGCGAGGGAGCGCACGCGCCACGGCCAGGCCAGCGACGAGAGAGAGTCGCGCAGGGACCACTCGACCATCACCGTGAACAGCGCCAGCAAGGTGAGGTACACGAGCGGCGCTCGGTAGGCGAAGTCGTACGCGAACAGCGCCGGCGTGATGGCCAGCGGGAGCACGGGCCGCGAGGCGTGCGTCAGCCACTCGAGGCGGGAGATCCCCTCCCCGTGCGTCACGGCGAGGTAGATCGCGGACACCAGCGCCGCCAGGGCGGCGCCCGCGATGACCGCGGCGAACAGGGGAAGGCGGTCCTCGTCCGACATCAAGTTCGCCTTGACCAACGACTCCAGCATCGGCCCCGAGAGGGCGATGGTCTGGGAGAACAGCGCAACCGCACCACCCGCCAGCGCCATCGCCGACAGCACACGCACCACGCGCGGCGACATCGCCTCCGCGCGCCCCCAACGTTCGAGCGGGTCGCGATCAGCGCCGAGGGATCGGCCGAGAGATCGACCCATCCCGTGCCCGTGCATCAGGTGATCACGCGGGCGGCGCCGAAGCCGATGGGGAGCTTCGCGGTGAAGCCAACGGAAGGCACGGCCGCGGTTATATCGCCTCCCGGCGCGGCACACCAGACGCGCCGGAGGCGCCGTTGAGGGGGGCACGACCCCCAGCGGGCGGCTCCAGATCCGGTAGCCACCCCCGACGACGAACCAAGAACGGGTCGCTCTATTGCAGGGCCACCTCGAGCGTCGGCGCCGCGAGGGGAGCGCGCGTCACCGGATCGAACACGAAGAACCGGGAGGGGCCGTTGACCAGCTTGACGTTCACCGGCGTGACGTGACCGGCGACGACCGCGACGCCTACGCAATACGGGCGCACGCAGATCAAGTAGCTCCCCGGGACGAACGCGTGACGGTAAGCCATGTCGGCGCCGAAGGTGACCTCCGCCGCCGCGCCGTTCACGATCGCGTCGGCGCTCGCGTTGTCGGCGACCGGTCCCGGCGCCGGCCAGATCGAGATCGTCGCCGACGTGAACGGACACATCTGACAGCCGTTCCCCACGATGTCGCTCTCGCTCGCGAGCGTCCCGGCGATCGCGCTCCCACCGTCATCGGCGGCGGGCATCCGGAGCGAATCGCAGCCGCCTCGGTCGCAGGGCGTGCAGCCCGCGCAAGCGGCGAGCGCCGCGGCGAGCGACGGGAGACAGGCGGCGAAGCGACGCACGCCGCAGTTTTAAGCCGGATTCCCGACGCCGATCAATCCGAGACCGTGATTGTGCTCGACAACCAAGACTGCATATTTCGATCAAACGCCCTACCCGACGATGGCGGCGATACGCGACCACGACCAGTAGGCAGCGAGCCCGCCGATGGCATAGAGCGCGGGGCGGCGGGCGCGGCCGAGCCAGCGCTCGGTCACGGGGATCCTCACGAGCAGGAAGGCGACGCATACCGTGAGCAGTTGCCCGAGCTCGACGCCCACGTTGAACGTGAGCAGCGCGAGCGGCAGGTGGCGCTGGGGCAGGCCGATGTTCTTCAGCGCGCCAGCGAAACCCAGACCGTGCACCAACCCGAACAGGAAGGACACCAGCGCCGGGACGCGTCTGGCCAGGGTGTCGCGCGCGCCCAGGGCCTCGCTGGCGACCAGCACGATCGACATCGCGATCGCGGCCTCGACGGGCGCCGCCCGCAACGTTACCCATCCGAAGACGCTGGACGCGAGGGTGAGGCTGTGCGCCAGCGTGAACGCGCTGATGGTCCCGATCAGCCGGCGATTGAAGCCCACGAGAAACAACAAGCTCGCGACGAACAACAGGTGATCGAACCCGCCGAGGATGTGCTCGACCCCTAGGATCGTGTAGGCGCGCGCGATCTCACGCTTGCCCCGCATGTCCTCGGCCGAGCCATAGAGCTGCAACGTCGGCTGCGCGCTGGTGAAGGTGTAGACGCGGCTCTGTCCGTCGAGCCACACGATCTTGACCAGCGCCGCCGAGTAGCGCTTCCCCACGCCGTCGATGGCCATGGTTCCCTTCAAACCCCCGCCACCGCAGCGCACCACATTGGGCCCTGGGGCGCAACCCTCCGGCCAGCGCGGGGCGAGATCGTTGCCCATCGGACGCTTGTCGTTCGAAGCCGACCACTGCCAGAAGAACTCGCCGGGGGCGGTCTCCCGCACCTCCATCTCGGCCATGGACATCTCGTGCGCGCTCAGCTGCGCCGGCGCCAGCGTCACCGCGAGCCCCAACGCGAATAGCAGCCGTGTGCCGCGCGAATGCTTCATTCGGGTCGCGCGGGCTTCGGGGCTTCCATCTTGACGTTGTACTTCTTGGCCAGCGCGCGCACGGCGGCGGTGCGCTGCTCAGACGCGGTGGCGTCGGTCCAGTCGTGCAACACGACCCCCCGCAGGGACTCGAACACGGCCGGCTTGGGCGCGCTGATCGTGTCGAGCCGCATCGCCCGCCATCCCTCAGGCGCATGGAGCGCCTGCCAGGTGCCAGGCCGAGATGCCACCAGCGCCTCGGCGAACGCCGCCCCGTAGCTTTGAACGAGATTCGCGTGCGGCCTTCCCTTGAAGACCCGCAGGCCAGCCTTGGCGTCGCCCGGCGTGCCCGCGTTCAGGGCCGCCACGAACGCGCGCACGCTGGCCTCGGAGCTGTCGCCCGACAAGGCGGCCTCCTCGAAGTCGTAGCGCGCCGGCTCGTCGTACTTGTCGCGGTGGCCTTCGAACCACTTGCGCAGGACGGTGTCGTCGGCGGGCGGCAGCTTCACGTTGCTGTCGATCACGCTGAGCGCTTTGAAGATGACACGCTCGCGGATGGCAGTGTCGCCCTTGTCGACCTGCATCGCCAAACCCTCTCGGTACAGCACCTCGTTGTCGAGCCAGACGCGGTGCAGGGCCTCGAGCTCCTCGGCGTTGGGTGGGCGCCCGCGCACCGCCTCGAACGTCGCTGTCGCTTCGCCGTCCACGTCGGCGCCGACCACGATGGTGTGCGGGTCATCGGCACGACCGACCATGAAGCGATCGAGCGCGAACAACATCCCACCGAGGACGACGAAGTGAAGCAACGGTTCGCGAAGCCATTGAACCTGCGGAGGCCGGGCTCGCGGCGGAACGATGGCCTCGGGTGCCTCTGGTGGAGAAAGGCTGATGAGCGGTGCCGACATTTGTCCTTGTTTGCGGGCCGAACACGACGATCGGCGCCGCGCGTGAACACCGCGCGGCGCCGACTGGTGAGCTTCAACTCGAGCGATCCGTCACTTCACCCCGGCCACGATCGTCGCCCCAGCGACCTCGATGTAGATCGGGTTGCTGTAGAACCACACGTCCGACCAGGCCGCGACGTCGAACGACACGGCCCGCTGGCCAGCGATCGGATTGCTTGCGCCGGTCGCGGTCGCCAGGTGATCGGGGCAGCCATCGAACTGGCTGGCGGCGCTGTGGGTCGTGGTGCACGGAATTCGCAGCCGCGAGGTGTCGTTGGCGTTCGTGAAGACGTCCGGCAGCGGGTTTCCGTTGCCGTCGGTCTCGAAGGGCACGGCGGGCGGCATGTTGGTCCCACGCAGCCGGACGTACTGCGAGGCCGCCACCGCGGGGATGCGGAACGTCATCGTCAGGAACGTGCTCCCGTCGACGTAGGAGGTCACGGCCTTCCACGGGGTGGCGCCGCTGCCGTTGAACGATCGGAGGATCGCCGCGGACAGGTTCTTGGCGGCATCCGGGACCACGGACAGGTCGGCGGTCGTGCCGTCGGCGTGCAGCCAGTTGGTGTTGCGCGGCCACTCGCCGGCGTAGCCCGGCGTGCCCGGGGTCTTGTAACCAGAGACGAGGCCCCCGATGAGGTCGATGTGGTCGAGGACGGGCATGTTGATCGGCTGATTGATTCCGACCTGCAACAGCGACGGGTTGGGGAAGGTGTACGGCGAGAAGTTCGCGCCGGCCGGGTCGCGCACGGCGATCCCGACGACGATGTCCGAGCCGGCGGGCACCGACAGCTTCTCACCCATCGTCGCGCAGCCGTCGGCGGTCATCACCGTCTTGTTGATGGCTGCGTTCGCGACCAGCTCCCCCACCAGCGCGTCGGCGCGACCCGTGCAAGCCACGAACGCCAGGCGATCGATGATCTGCCCGCCCGTCGCAAAGTTGTTGCCGCTGCGCAGACCGTCGACGATCGCCTGCGGCCGCAGCTTGTCGCTCCCGTTGCGCACCATCGTGAAGTTGCGCTGGTACTCGCCGGGGTAGAAGTCCTGCGTGGTGCGGCGGTCGTCCGGACCGAAGCTGCCGCGGTTGTGCCAGTCGGAGCTCGCGAAGAACCAGAAGTTGCGGCCCTCGCCGAGCAACGCGTCCCACACGCCACCGATCTGCGCGCCGTAGACGCCCGTGCCACCGTAGGTGGTGCCGCCCACCGAGTCGGTGAGGACGCCGGCGATGCTGTTGCGCAGGACCTGGTACTCGCCGCGATTGGCGGAGGCGCCGTGGCCGGGTTGCGTTTCCATGCCGAACGCGGTCTTGGGCGCGGCGTTGTTGAAGTTTCGCAGGTGCTCGACGTTGTAGCCGTTGTTGCCGTCGGCGTAGAACTGTCCGGCGCGCTCGAGGTGGGCGGGCACGTAGTAGCTCGTGTCGGGGTGGAACGCGGCCATCCACTTCAGCGCCTCGAGCGTCTTGTTGTGTCCCTTGGTGCCGTTGCCGACGCCGCCAGGCGGGATGAGCTTCATCGCGGTGGGGCTCCAGCTCGGATCGGCCGCGTTCAGGCTGCCGGGGACGGAGCAGTCCCAGGCATTGGCGACGCCGCGGCTCGTGTCCGTGTCCGCCCGATCGAAGCAATATTCCCACTGGGCCAGTGGATTGGCGTTACCGAGCGCCGTGTAACCCGGCGTGGTCGGCAGGGTCGCCGTGTCGAGCGACGCCGGGATCTGGCCGGTGATGACGGACATCGACGTGTGTTCGTGACCAGGAACCACCGTCTCGATGCCGAGGAACAGCGGCAGGTTCTTGTACGCGTTCAGGTACTCGATGAGCGGGTACTGGAACTCCTGGATCGACTGCCACCGCCACATGTTGCGGTTCGGGGTGGTGCCGGACACGTCGCCCTTCGGGGTGACGCCGAACGTCTCCCAGGTGGTCTGCGGGCTCAGGCCGGTGACGAACGGGTAGGCCGGCGTGGAGAGGGTCGCGTCCTCGACCAGCGTGCAGTTCCGGTTGCCGTTGCCACCGTGGCCGGCTTGCACGAACCAATCGAGGCCCCAGGGCGTCTCGACCCGGTCGGTCGCCTTCTTGACCAGCTTCTCCATCGAGATCGAGCCGTCCGAGCAGGTGGTGTGGTTGTGGAAGTCGCCGGCGACGTAGGTGCCGGGCGTCTTCGCGACGGTCGTGCAGTTGACCTGCGCGCTCGACGTCGCCGCGCAGGAGGCGGCGGGATCACCATCGCTGACGGTGAGCGTGACCGTCGCGGTGCCCGCGCCGGTGCAGGTGAAGGCGGGGTTCTGCGCGGTCGGGTCGCTGAGGGTTCCACCGCTGGCGCTCCAGGCGAACACGAGCGGGCTTGGCCCGGTGTCGCTGTCGTGCGCCGACGAGGACAGGGCGACGGTGCCGCCGACCTGGACCTCGGCCGGGTTGGCCCCGAGCCCGTCGATCGTCGGGCAGACGTTGAGCACGCCGGAGACCAGCACGCTGCCGGTCTTCGCGGCCTCGTGGCAGGTCAGCGCCACGACGACGGTCGCGGTCTTGCCCGCCATCACCGCGAAGCTCGCGGAGCCGCCGCACGTGAGCGCGCCGTTGGTCGACACCGCTGAGATGGTGATCTGGAAGCCGGCTCCCGCGGGCAGGCCCGCCAGGACGGCGGTGAGCTTGGACGACGACGACACGTCGATGACGCCCGTCTTCGTGAATCCGTTCGGTCCGGTGATGCTGTAGCTGGCGCTGTTGATGGTCGAGCCGCCCGCCACCTGCAAGGCGAGGCTGATCGAGCCCGTCCCGTCGGTGCTCTCGATGGATGGTGCGTTCGAAGTCTGGCCTGCGCCGCAACCGGCGAAGGATGTGTATCCGCAAAACGCCAGGGCCAGCGTCGTCATTTTCCAGGCGGTCCGTTTCATCGCTATTGCCTCCAAGAAAGGTGCATTCGTCTACGATTCAGGGTGCGAGTGTCGAGCTCGTGCGTCGCCTCACAAGGCAAGAGGTGGGCCAGCGGAAGGCGGTCGCTGCGTGACGTAGATCCCGATGCGTTTCGCGGCCCACGGGTGGCGCGCGCGGGCGCGGGGGTCGCAGGCGCTTCCGAAAAGCGAGCACGGCCGTTCGATTTTCGGAGGCGAGCCGAGGGCCAAAGGCGAAGGACGACCTCAGGGTGGCGCGGCATCGGGGGGCGCCCGACCGGGGGCCTCCAGCAGCGCGAGCGCCTCGACGGCCTCCGCGCGCGCTGGCTGAATTTGCGCGAGCTCGAGGAGCAGCGTCCGAGCCCCCAGAGGGTCTGACGGCGCCAGAGCGCTCGCCATCGACAGCAATGGATCGTACGCCGGACGGAAATCCGGGCTGAGGCGCAGCACGGAGAGCAGCGGTTCCCTCACCTGCGCGAGCATGTCCCGGACGTTGGAGGAGGGTCGCACCTCGCGCCCCGACTCGACGAAGCGATCGCGCGCGACCCAGTAGGCGCCGAGGCGCCGGGCCCACGTCGGGTCGGGCCCCGGAAAAATCAGCTCGTCGGGCCGCAGCGCCAGGACGCGCAGCAGCGCCACGAGTCGGTCGCCCGGGCGAGAATCCGGCGCGTACGTGATGCGGGGGGCGAGGTACGCCACCACTGGCCGATCGTCGCTGTTGATCGGGGCGTCGCCGGCGAAGCGCCGCAACGCCTCGGGGCCGGCGACGAAGCTTCCGAGCACCGCCAGTTCGTCCTCGAGGCCGAGACGGTCGAGTCGCGCCGCTGGGGCGACGCGCGCCAGCCGGGCGCGGACGACATCGCTGGCGAAGCGACCCGCGTCGCGCCGACCGACGAGGCCGAGCACGGGCGTCTCGAGGCTGTTGCTGGCGATCATCGCCCAGGCCTGCGGATACACCGCCGTGAAGGACCGCACGATGGAGCGGAGCGTGTCGAGGTCGAGCTGGTGCAGCGGCACCCACTGGCAGAACACGCCGCCCTGCTCGAGGCGCGCGCGCACGCTCCCGAAGTGCTCCACGGTATAGAGCGAGCCCGAGCCGCTGCGCGCGGGATGGAAGTTGTCCGACACGATCACGTCGTAGCGCCGATCGGTCGCGCGCAGGTAGCGACGCGCGTCCGCGGCCAGCACGTGAAGCCGCGAGCCAGGAAATTGGCGCGTGAAATACGCCGACGCGCGCACGACCTCGGGCAACAGCTCGACGGCATCGACCTCGAGCGCGGGGTCCTCGGCCGCCGCGGACGCGGTCATCCCCGTGCCGAGGCCGAGAAACAGCGCCCGCCGCGGCGCCGAATGCAGCAGCAGGGGCAACCAGGCCTGGCGACCGTCCACGCGCAGGGTCGCGCTGCTGCCCTCTTGCTGTCGGTTGTCGATGCGCAACCGCGCCACCCCGTCCACGTCCTCGACCACACTGACAGACGCCATGATCCCATTTTCGTAGCTGACGACGCGCCCGCCCGGCGGAATGTCGATGAACGCCAGCGGCGGCGCGAGGAAACCGAGGGCCAGCGCCGCGGCAGCCGGCACCCACGTGACCGGGGTGGTCCACGAACGCCGCTCGACGAGCGCGAGGTACCCGACCCCGACCAGGACGAGCGCGAGCTTCGGTCCGATCGCGGGAAGCAGGACCACGCCGAACACGAGAGGCGCGGCCGCCGCGCCCAGCGTGTTCGCGCCGAGCGCGCGTCCGAAGCTGACGCCGGCGGCGTTCGCCCGGCGAGCGAGGTGGCTGAACAGGGCCCCCATGACGATCGTCGGCGCGCCGAAGGCAAGCAACGCCGGGATCGCCTCGGCGAGGATCGCCGCCGTCGCGCCGCCTCCGAAGAGCCGCCGCGCCAGCGCCATCGACCGTTCCGCCGCCCACAGGACCGCGGTGCCCGCGAGACACGCAGCGGCGAGCGCCCCGAGCAGCCGATCGCCGAGCTCGTCCCGCCCTCCGGGAGGCGCCCCGCGCGCGAGCGAATAGCGGCGGTACGCGGCAGCCCCGATCGCGGTCCCCAGCAGGTACACGGCGAGCAGGAGCGCGAACGTGTAGACGGTGTCCTCCGCGACCTGGCTGAGCACGCGCACCACGACGACCTCGTAACCGATCCCGAGGAGCCCGGTGAGGGCGAGACGAGCGAGCACAGCCCGCGAATCGGGGCGACTGGTCTCCAGCGGATTCCGCGCGGGCTCGCGCAAGACCGCCTCGGCGGTGCCTGGGAAGACGGCGAGCGCCACCCCAGCGCACAGGAGATTGAGGGCGACGCAAACGCTGGCGGTCCGGGCGAGCCCATGCGTGGGCACCAACCAGAACGCAGCGGCAAGGACGCCGAGCAGCGCCCCGAAGGTGTTGCCGGCATACAAGCCAGCAATGGATCGATCGATGGACCGGGCACCTCGACCGTCCACGTACAGACGCGCGGCGATGCGCTCCATGGCCGGCAACGTGGCCCCCATCGCCGCGGTGGCGGGAAACAGCAACGAGAACGTCCCGGCGAAGGCCACCAGCCATTGCCAAACGGGCGTCGGCTCGGCCCCCATCGCCTTCAGCAACCACGCGCTCGACCGCGGCATTGCCCCGATCAAGAACAGGCTCCACAGCGCGATCACCAGCTCGCATCCGGCGTACCAGCGCACCGGTCGCGGGCTCGCCTCGATGCGCGACCCCAAGGCCAGCACGCCCACCCCCATGCCACCGAAGAACGCCGCCACCACCGCCAGCACCGCCGCGGCCTCGTGCCCCAACCACGAGGCGCTCTGCTGCGTCCACACGATCTGGTAGCCCAGCCCGGCGAATCCCGACGCCACCATCACCAGCAGCGGCGCCCACCGAGCGCGGGCGTTGCCGGGCACTAGCTGAACCGGATGGCGTAGCCCCAGGAGTCCAGGCGCGTGGGCACGGCGTTGAAGGAGAGGGTGATTCGCCGCTTGCCCTGGTTGGGAGGCACGGCGTGCAGCAGGTAGCTGGGAAACAGCACCAGATCGCCGGGGTCGGGCGCGGGGCTGATCCACTTGTCCGCGCTGTATGGGCCGGGCGTCGTTCGTGCGTGATCGTTCTTGAACAGGAAGTCGGTCCCCCCCGGGGACTTCATGAACACCGTCTGCGAGCCCGCATGCGTGGGCGTGAGGTAGACGACGCCCGACACGAAGCTGTTGGCGTGGTTGTGCATGGCCTGACGCCCGCCCGTGGCCAGGACGTTCACCCACATCTCCTTCAGGAGCCACTCCATCCTCTCACCGAACAGGTGGACGCCGAAGTCGGCCAGCTTGGGCGCGACCAGCTTCGCGACCTCCGCGAACAGGGGATTGTCCTCCGGCCGCATCATCTCCGTGTGCGACAGGTTGGTGGACGAGTTGTTGTCGCGCGTCGCCAGCGCCGAGAAGCGCTCGATCAGCCCGGCCAGCAAGCCCGGGGGGAGCGTGCCGGGCGCGCGCATGAAGGGAGTCGGAAACAAGCCAAAGACTTCGTCCACACCCTTCCTTGCCACGGACAGGCAGGCGGACGTCCAGAGGCAAAGGCGCGCTTCACCGAAATGTCACCGCGATGGGACCAGACGGACACAGCGCGGTTCCGACGGGCTTCCGCCGACGTCGGGCTGGGGCTCGGGTCACCCATCAGGCCTTCGCGCTCGCGCGCGTCAGGCTGGCGCAGATCGCAAGCCGCTGGGCGGGTCCGGCGCTTCGGATCGACTCGAGACCGTCATCCGGACTAGGTGACCCCAGCCTCGAAACCTTCGGCCCCTCGATCCGAAGACCGGGGTTGGTGTCTCAACCTCGGACGGCCGATATCGGACCGGCATCGCCTTCCGGCGCGTGTTCTTGAAGGGCGTCCTGGCGTGCGCCCGTTGCACCGGCTGAATCCGGATCAATCATCACTGGCCGGCAGCGTAGCTGCCGCTCATTTCTTGCCACTGTAGATGCTTCTCGTGCGCCGAAAGCCAATTCAGCAGGGCCCTCTGCTCGTCCGAGCCTGCCAGCCACCGCGTCGAATCGGATAGTTCCGGCGGCAGCGGCAACACGGCCCGGAGCGTCTGAGGCGCGGCAACCAGGCATTGTCCCGCGCCGTGATCGAGCTTGATCGGCTTCTCCGGCAAGCAGTCGAGAATCTCACGGGCTGCCGCCAGATCACCGATCAGCAGGCGAGCCGCTGCCAGAAGGGAAAGCGCTGCTGGGTCGCTGAGCGTCCCCCACTGCGCGTTGAGTCCCTGAACGTAACTCCGAAAGGACTCGAAGATGTCGGCGTCTAGGGGCGGGTCGAAGTAGCCAGGGGCCCACCTGCTGTTTCCACCGGGGCAGTCCAGAAGGCGCAGCCGCAGCGGGCCAAGCGGTGTCAGTCTTTGTGTTCGGTCCATGGGCGTCTCAAGGACCGGACACTCCCGGTACCAGCAAGCCGCTCTCGTTCACCATCAGTGGGGCGACGGTGCTGGCGGGACCGCACCCCTGGCGGGACCGCACCCGGGTTGAATTTCACCCGCGGGACCGCACCCGGGTTGAATTTCGAGGTCTGGACGCACTTTTTCGGCGCCGTGTTCGATGACTTGTCATGTCTCTTCCGCGTGCCGTCGTCCCGGGACGAACATACATGATCACAAGGCGTTGCTCCGAACGTAGGTTCTTTCTGCGGCCAGACCCAAAGACCAACAACGCGT